>Ga0222718_10001279_pt1 | contig 24519 bp, 9 predicted proteins | sample C33_27DmetaG_FD_165045 | JGI IMG/M metagenome (GOLD analysis project Ga0222718, IMG submission 165045) | Estuarine water microbial communities from San Francisco Bay, California, United States - C33_27D | ecosystem: Environmental > Aquatic > Marine > Unclassified | place: USA: California...
ACTATTTTTACTTCAAATAATATTGTTAATGAATTTGTTAATGCTATCAATTCTAATATTACTATTGCTAAATTTTCACAAGGTTGGATTGCTAATATACCTGGTACAGAGATTAAAAAAAATAATATTTATACTGAAAATTATATTAATATTGGAGCTGGTAGTATTGATACTATTAATAATTTACACCCTGTTAATATTGTATCATCTACAGCAAATGGTACAATGGAAAATATACATATTGCTATTAAAAATAAAGCAATGTCTGAACCCAATATATATACAAATGCTGATGTTCCTGATGAAAAAATTATTATTAATGAATCTTCTGGTTTAAAAATAGGTATTATTGGTAATAATTATGATTCACCGGCTATTATTTCTACAACAAAAGGTATGCCTTTAGAATTTCATGTATCTAAATCATCATTTGATATAAATAAATTATATAATCCGGATAACTCATATATAATTCCTACTTTAAATAATCCACAATATTCTGATTCAATTATTTCTAATTATCCAGCAATGACAATTACTGACAATGGTTCTGTTTCTATTGGTAAAAATACTATTGATACATTTACTAGTAATAATATTGAAATTAGTCCCAAATTACAAGTTGAAGGCGCATCTATATTTGATAGAATTTATGTAAAAGATTATAAAAGTAGTTATGATAATACTGCACCCAAAATTTTGGATTTAGATGACATTTATCATAGAAAAATTGGTATTGATTTTAAAGCACATCAAATAAAACCAGGTCAATTTGCAAATGGTAATTATAAATTTCAAAATAATTTAGAAATTGAAAATGATTTAATTGTTAATAATAATTTAATTATTAATCATGAACTATCAATACAAAGTAATTTAAATGCTAACAAAATTATATTAAGTAATTTAAATGTTAATTCAACTGATTCTTCAAAATTTAATTGTCCTGTTCAATTTAAAGATATTGTTACATATGATGATGATCTTACAGTATCTGGTAATTTATTTTATCATGGTTATAGATTAAATGCTTTAAATATTGAAAAAATGCAAAATTTAATTGATAATGGCGATGGTACTTTTGAAACAGAATTTGGTAGTAATTTAACTCAAACTGATATTGAAGGTAATGTAATATTATATTATGGTATAAATTCTGATAGTTCTATACGTATTAGTGGAGATAATTTAGCAGTACCTGGTAAATTAGCAATAGGTATAAATGATATCGAAAGTTATAACGAAAATCAATTAACTATAAAAAATCAAGATTTAAGTAAATTTGAAATTTCTATTGAAGATTCTAATACTTTAGATCAATCTATTTTAAATAAAACATACATGGGTCATATAACATTAAATAAAAATGAAAATGACAAAAGTTTTATTATCAATACTAGTATAAATCACACTACTGATATTAAAAGAAATATATATTTTTATCCTGGTAATATTATTGATGATATCACAAAAACTGATGGTATTGCACCAACACTTTCAATACATCAAAACAATTCAATTGGAATTAATTTAGATATTTTAAATACACCTACACACGCATTACATGTTAATGGTGATATATTAGGGAATAATTTATTTATTAATAATGATGGTATATCTCAAAAAGCACATTTTTTCTTACAAAAAAATAATATTGGAATAAATAATGCATTTTTTTTAAATAGCCATAATGATATTAATAAATATTTTATTAATTATAATGATACTAATGACATGAATATGATTAATAGAAGTAAAGGTTTAAATATTTTTGGAGGTATTAATTCTATTGTCAATGATATATATTCTGACGGAGGATATTATGAAAATAATATTAGACTTGCTACATTTAGATATATTAATGCTAATGATAATAATAATGAAGTTAAAACTTCCTATACCAATGCTAATATATTTATTGGTATTGATGATTTATCTAATGAAAGTAAACTTACATATATTAATCCTATAAACACTAAACCTGTAATGATTCGTAATTTATCTTTACATGATTATAATGATACTGTTATTAGATTATATAGAGGTAAATCAAATAGAGATAATAATTCTGAATTAAATAAAGCAAATTTTACAGGAATTGATTTTTGTAATTGGACTCCTATAACTGGTAATAAAAATACTGAAAAATGGTATATTTATAGAAATCATAATGAATATATTCAAACTGATAATAATTATCCAGGAGTATTACAATTCGGATATACTGATAATACTTATCATCCTAATAAGGCAGGATTAGAAATAATGTATAGAAGAAATAATGATTCATCAATTAATACAATTAATCCTATTAGTGAAAGTGATAATCAAAATTATTATTTTATATTTAATCGTGATAAAAATACGTCTTTACCCAATGATAGCAGTATTGCTTCTCAAAAAACTGTTAAAATTTATGGCGATTTAGATGTTACAGGTACAGTACATTGCGACAAGATTGTTTTAGCAAATGGTATTGAAATTACTGATACAACTAGTGGAACACAAATTACTACAACTAATTATGCAAATCCAGAACTTTTACACACACAAAATGATATAGAATTATCTGGTAGGCAATTATCATGGTTATACACAGATAAAACAATTATTGGTCTTTATGATACAAATATAATTAATTTTATTAATACAAATCAAAATGATATTCAACCCAATATATTAAAAAATACTATGATATATAATAATACTACACAAGAGTCTATTGTTAGTTTTGTTAAACCTTATAATAATAGTATTGCAGATTTTGATTTGAAATTAAAATTTTTTGATGAAACTAATAGTTTCGATGTCAATACTATTACATTTGCATTAGAATCACATAATGATTTTATTATTGATCCTCTAGATATTCAACCAATATATCCCTCAATATTTTCATTAAAAAATAAATTAAATAAAAAATTTATATCTTTTTACAATAATATTAATAGTACTTATATTAATATTGGTTCTCACAATAACATTAATTATTATAATCATTCAACTAGTAATATTTCATTACATATTCAAGATTATTCTAAATATCTTTTACAATTAACTAATGAAAGTTCTACTGAATTTTCTAGAATAAATTTTCATAAAAAATCTAGTGATTTTAATGATTTCTGGATTTTTGAAGGTCCTACTAATAATAATAATTTTAATATTCAATATGCTAATAATAATAATAATTCTTTAGTACCTGATAATATTAATACTATTATTACATTTAATAAAAATAAAAATGTTGGAATTAATGAAATTAATCCTATATATCCATTACATATTAAATCAGATGATAATACTTCTATGAAATTAATTAATAATTATAATGATACTAATAATACATTTCAAAATATTAATAATTTTTCTTTAATTGAAATTTTTAATTCTAATTTAAATATTCATACATCTTTTAATATAGATCAAACTAATAATATTAATTTTAGTTATAATATTGATATCAATAGTAGTGATATTCCTGATTATAATATAAATTCTAATATAATATTTGAAGGTTTTAAAAATAGTTCTAATTATATTAAAAATATTAATTATAATAATAATAATATTATTAATTATAATATTTTACTTCCTAATGAAATTAATAATCATACTATTTCTTTTAATAATTTTAATTCTAATTATTTTATATTTGATAATAGTCTTAAAATAAATGATGCTAATCCAAATATTATTGATATTAATAATAATATAATATTACCTTCATATTCATTTTCTAATATACATGATAATAATAGTAATATTTCTTTTGAAATCAATAAAACAAATCTAATATACGAAGATTTGAATTCTAATTTATCAATATTATTTAATGATGAAATTATTGAACGCCAATTTAATATTAAAAATAATTATACATATTTAAATAATTTAAATTTTACTTCTAATATTGTTAATTATACTTATAATTTTGATTCTCTTGATAATAGACATAATATTCATACTTTTTATAGTAATATCATTCTAAATGATACTGATACTAATATTGATAATGCTACAGAACTTATTATATTTACTAATTCTAATTATATTACCAATAGTAATTTAAATATTTTTACAAGTAATTATTTAGCATACGATCCATCTATTTCTAAAACTTCTGATATTGATATTATTTTAAATGTAGATACTATATATAATACTTCTATTAATGTTCCAACTACTATTTTTAAAGATAACATTGTTAATAATCTAATTAGTAATTATTATGATACTGATAATTCTATTAATATTGTTAATACTATGACCTGTAATTATTTAAAAGAAAATATAATTGGAAATACTAATAATATTCCCACTTTATCACATACTGATGAAATTATATATGATTATAATATAAATAATATTGATTATTTATTTGATAATTTACCTTTTAATATTAATAATAAATTAACAAATATTAAATTTATTAATATTTGCGAAAAATATATTAATAATATTAATAAACATTATTTATTTACTAATGTTATTAATGATATTCCTCACATTATATTAGAAAATAATTTTACTAATTATAGTAGTAATTATAATATTGGTGGTATTAATAAATTATATAGTACTAATGATGGTAATTTTAAAATTAATTATGAAGATATTGATAATAATATTGACAAAACTTTAATTAATTTAAATAAAGATGGTAATATTAAAATTGAAAACGGGTCTTTATTTGTTGATTATATTTTTGTTGATAATATATTTGATAAAAATAGTGGTAATAGTATTATTCTTAATAATTCTAATCGTTTAGATAATCAGGGTCATATTAATACTACATCTAATTATAATTTATTAACTAGTAATATTAATTTTGAATCTTCTAATATTAATTTTCATATTAATGGTTTAAATTCTAATTGTTTTAATATTAAAAAAACTGGCATTTTTTTATTGGATACTATTAATTCTAATATACATAATGATATTATTAATATTGATTTTAATGATGATCAAATTACTGATTTTAAAAATGCATTTAAATTATCAACTTTAAATAATACTATTTATACTAATATTGGCAAAGATACTAATGCTAGAATTGGTGTTGGTAAAAACACAGATAATACTTTATATTCTCTTGATATAAATGGACAAATTAGATCTACTGCTAATAATAATTTTAATAATGAAGAACCGCATATTATTTTAGATACTAACATTAGAGAAATTATTAGTGGTTCTAAAATTTATAATAATAATTTAATTTATAGTTCTGATGGTAAATTTAAAGTTACTGCATTTAATTCTCATACTTCTTATGAAAAAGATTTAATTACATTAGATAATGGCAATATAATATCAGATTCTATTAATGTTAATAATATACATACTAACAATATTTATGATTTAAATGGTAATTCATTAATACCAGGTTTAGATAATTTAAATAATAATGAATTTATATATAGTATATCTAATTTACATATTAAATCTAGTAATATACAATTCACTAGTTCTAATATTAATATTGCTATTGAAAATAATAAGGATAATTATTTTAATATTAATAAAATTAGACCTAAAGAAATTGATGAAGTATTTAATGATAATATTTCATCTTTTGATATAGATACCACTATTCCATTTATTTTCGATCAAAATATTTTATATAGTTCTTTCATACAAATTGATAATACTACCTTCCTATCTTCTATTTATAATAATGGTGATAATTTTGTTTTAAGACATATTATAGATAATCTTTCTACAACTATTGAAACTGGTTTAATTGGTGATACGAGTTATACAGATGGTGATATAAATACTGAAGCATCATACGGTATTATTTCAGAAATCGCATATGATAATATTAATAATTTATTATTTATTATTGATACAACACATAAAAAAATTCGCATTATTAAATATTCAGTTAATCAAGTATATTCTTTAGCATTTTCTACTATTATATCTGATACTATAACTGAAATAACTATAAATAATCCCATATCTTTAACATTATCTACTGATAAAAATACATTATATTTTTCTGATAATAATAAACTTTATGCTGCTGATGTTACATCTATACTAACTGATAATTTCAATTTAGAAACAACTATTATAAATGATAATGATATTGGTTTTCAAGATGGTATTCAATCAGATGCTAAATTTATGAATATATCATCAATATATGTTAATAATGATAATACATTTTTATATGTTGCTGATAATGGTGCATATGCTATTAGAAAAATAAATTTATCTACTAATTATGTTACTACTATTGCTGGATACCCTCCTAATAGTATTGGACCAAGAAATGGTATTGCTATTGGTGATGGTATTGATAGTCGTTTTAATAATATTATAAAAATAATGCTTACTAATGATAATAATTTTTTAATTATATTAGATAATTCACAAAGTATTTCTAGAATATTATCATTAGAAATAGATACTAATTATGTTTCTATAATATATTCTCATGAAACCATATTATTTAATAACTTATTAATTGATAGTTTTAATAATAATAATATTTATATTATTACATCACTAAATTTGTATAAATTACAAATTTATAATTATAATATATATCAAAAAAAATCAATACTTGATATTAATGATAACAATAATATATTCTCTATTACTTCTATCCCACATGATGCTATTAATATACCTTATTATAGTATGCATAATGACTTCACATATAACTTTTCTAATGAAAATGGTTATATTAATTCAATGTCTGTAAAAACTAATAAAAAATCAACTATAGTTCAATTCGGTACTAACAATCAATATGAAAATGCATATATTGGTATATCTACCGAGCCTGTTATCGGAACTGAATTAACTGTTAATGGATTCATTGATGCTTCTAATTTAAATATTAGTAATTGTATTAATACTAATGATTTATATGCAAATAATTCATATTTAAAATGTGTTTATGGTTATGGATATAATACTGATGATTATTCATATAATAATACTATATTATTTGATACTAATATTATTCCTAAACAAGATAGTATTTATAATATAGGCAGTTATAATAATAAATTTGCTGATATTTATATTGGTGCTAATAATGATATTAATATTGGTAACATTAAATTAAAAAATATTAATAATTATTTGACTTTAAATAATTATAATGATGAATTAGGTGGAATTAATATTAATGATATTAAATTTAAAAATAAAATTAATACTAATTATAATTATATAGATTTAAATTTAGAATATGATTTATTCAGTGTTAAATCATATAATCAAAATAATGATCCATTAGTTGGTTTTGAACTAGATATTATTCAAGGTATATTTACAACTTCTAACATTGTTACTACTGGTAATATAACCACTTTTGGTATTATTCAAAGCGCTGATGCTGATTTTAGTGATTTACATACTAATTTTATTAATATTAGTAATAATTTATATAATCATTATGGATTATATAGCAGTAATATTGAAACTCAATTTATTACTATTCATAACGATTTAATAACATCTAATTATTCAACATTTCATAATGATATTGTATGTGATACTAATGTATATATTGCTTCTAATTTAAGTGTTTTAAATGATATTAATGTTAGTAATTTATATGTTAGTAGTAATCTTATTATTAATGAAAATTTAATTACTTCTAATAATGTTGATATATATTCTAATTTATTTGTTGGCGATACTATTACCACTAATTCTATTAATGTAAATGGAACTATTACTGCTGAAAATTTAAATATTCTTGGTTCTACCACTACTATATCTACTGATACATATACTACTGAAAATCTTCAAATTATTAGTTCTACACCTTTTGATGATGCTTCTTTAAAAATAATTCATACAATTTCTGAAAATGATAATGATTTTAATATGATTGAATCTAGTAATCAAAATACTAATAATTTCTTTATTATTGATAAAAATGCTAATTTCGGTATTAATAAAACACCATCTGTTGAATTAGATATTAATGGTTCTATTAATTTTACAGGTTCTATTAATAATTTAACATCTGATATTTTAATTAATTTAGAATCGTTGGATAATGATATTCTTACTAAATTCCAAAATTCTTCTAATTATACTGATTCTATTAATTCTAATGTATTAAATACTTCTAATTATATTAATGATGTTTATAATAAAATTATTGATTTTACTAAACATGATTTTCTTAATGATCCTAAACATCCTATTATTAAAGAATACGATAATCAAAATAATCTTATTAATACATATACTATTAATGATTATCAAAATTATAATATATTTTATAAATCTTCAATTAATGATAATGAATTTTATATTGTTTTAAGAAATAATACTGATTTTTATCAAAAACATTATAAATTATCATGTGTTAATAATTTACTTGCTGATATATTGTTGGTTGGTGGTGGAGGATCTGGTAAAAATATAGATATTACTCATGATTTAGATAGTAGAATTGGTACTAAACAACTATTGAAACAATTAAATCCTACTAATAATATTCAAACAATAACTACATGTTTAGATATTAAAGGCGAATATATATTTTATAATCTTGGGACTTCTATATATTATTCATCTATCTATCATTTAAATACTACTACATATTTATTTAATATTGAATCTGATTATCCTTCTTTTACTCAACTAAAAGTTTCTGATGATTTTTCTATTATCATAACATGTAATCCCAATACCGTTCAAATACATCATTTAAATAATTTTATTTATAGTAATACTATAACTATTGGTGTTCATAGCACTAGTTCTACTGATCTTTCTATTAATAGTGGTAATATTAATGGTAATCATAATGATGCTAGATTTTATGATCCAACTGGTATAGCCCTATCACACAATAAAGAGTTTATTATTATTTGCGATTCTCTAAATCATGCTATCAAAAAAATTGATGTAAATACTGGTTTTGTTACTTTAATTGCTGGTTCTACTGATGGTACTTCTGGTTTAACTGATGGTATCGGTTCTAATGTTAGATTTACTTTACCTACAAAAGTAGTTATAACAAGTGATGATAATTTTGCATATATTTTAGAAACTGGTAATTCTATCAATAATCTAATACGAAAAATTAATTTGAAAAATAATCATGTTTCTACATTTAAAGAATTAGCAACTATTATGCCACACGTTTTATCTTTTTCATTGTCTCCAAATAATAATGAATTAGTTTTTGCGACATTAAAAGCTCCTGGTCCATCTGGCCAACTTGAAGAGCCTAAAATATATATATATAAATTTGATGAAGATATTTTTATTAATTATAATGTAAATAAAAGTTCTTCACACATAATTTATGATTTAGTATATACATCTGATAATTCTAGTATTATATATTTGAATTTAGAAAAAACCAATACCATTATTACTGATATTGAAATATATAAACTATTTAATAAATCTGTAAATATTCAAAATGTTCCTGCTCCTGGTGGCGCTGGATCTGTATTATATCGGGACGATTCTATTATTCCAAAAGGTATTTATGATATTTATGTTGGTAATGGAGGTGATAATAATGATAAATTAGTTGGTAGTCATACTATTGCTTTTGGTGCAACATCATATGGTGGAAGTAATGCTTATATTAATTATAATGATATTATTATACCTGGTAATTATAATGGATATAATATTGATAATTCATATATAATTAAAAATAATATTTATGATAATGTTACACATTATTCTTCATATACTTATGGTGGCACAGGTGCCACTATTATAAATAGTAATTTAAATTATAATGGTTTCGATGGTTTCAAAGCAACTTTTATTGAAAGCGAATATCATAATATAGATATCCCTCTTTATTATGGCGGAGGTGCTGCTTCATATGATATTATTAATAGTAATATAGCATATAAAGGTCATGGTGGTGGTACAAATTCTATTGATATATTTAATGATATTTATACATCCAATATTATACATTCTGCTATAAATTCTGGAGGAGGTGCTTCAGGTGGTCTTTCTAGAAATTTATCATTATATCCACTTTTTGATAATTTAATTCATACTACAGGTGAAAAAATATTTACTACAAATCCAAGTGATACTATTTTAGAAAATTATATTAATATTCATTTTGATTTAAATACACAGGTTAATATTTTTATCAACAATGGTATTAATGAATGGTGTTCTGAAACTATATCTACTATTTTAAAAGGTTCTTATCAATTGATAATTAATAATACTTCACACACTATTAAATTAAAAAGTATTATTGACAATACTTTTATTATTGAATCTGATAGTTTTAGTTTAGTTACTAATAATTGGGATACTACTAACGGTGATCCTCATTTTTCTGATACTTCCGCTTCTCTAACTGATAGAATATTAATTAATATATCATATATTATAGCACAAGAATCAGATAATTTAAACATTAATTTTGATAATATTCAGAATAATTATTTAACCGTTAATGATTCTTCTATTGGTGGTAGTGGTATTGTTATTATAAAATATGATATCAATAGAGAACCTATTAATAGTATTGAAGATAAATTAGATAAACGATTAAGATTATTAGAAGAATCATTATCATTTTCAAGAATAAATACTTATAATAATATTGAATTAAAATATTATAAAACCGATATTAATATTTTATACTCTAATATATATGTAGATCAATCTTATTCGGGTATAATTGTTCATTTAAATATTTCGCAATATAACACTGTTAATACTAATTATAAATATGTTTGGAATATTAGATTTAAAAAACATCAATTACATCGTGGTATTATTCCAGATACTATATCTCAAACTTTTAATTATATCACATATACTAATGTAATTGATTTTAATACTATTCCATATATTCATACTATATCTGATAATATTTATTATTATATTGATAATATTGATCTTAAAATTTATGATAATGTATATAGTGCAAATAATAATGCATATATATCATCATTAAATTACAATGTAAATATTATAACACCTTCACAAAATCACATTATTCCTCCTAGTGATAATATATTTATACCTAGAACATTAACATTAATTAATCCTATTTTAAATGATACTTTTATATCTAATGATAATTATTATGAGATTAGTTCAAATGTGAATGAACATATTATATCTTTTTATTATAATTTAATTATTGATAATAATAATCAGTCTATTTATAATTTCGTTTTACCATATACTGTTACTGCTAATATATTAATTATTGCAGGTGGGGGGGCTGGTGGTCAGGGTGGGGACGGAGTCGGTAATAATTATCGCGGTGGAGGGGGAGGTGCTGGAGAACTTTTAGAGAAAACATTAATATTAAATGCTGGAACGGTTTATACTATTAAAATTGGTAAAGGTGGTTCTACATCCCCTTTACTCCCCTGGCCTACTCCCTCTCTCCCTGCAAATCAGGGTTATGATACTGGTATTTTCGATAATACAACTACTATTTTACATTGTAAAGGTGGTGGAAGTGGCGGACATCGTGCTAATGGCTGGGGTACTATTGCAAAAACAGGTGGTAGTAGTGGCGGCTCCGCGCCTCAAAATTTTCCTCCACAACCTACAAAATACAATACCGACGGTCATGGTAACTTTTCTTCTTATGTCTCTTATAATAGTGCTACTGGAACACATGGTCCATCCACTGGCGGCGGTGGTGCCGGTGGAGAAGCCGATAGTTATGGTAACGGAGGCGCACCTTATTCTTCAAGCATTAGTGGCGTTTTAACTTCATATGCTTCTGGGGGCAATAGTGGAGATATAATTACATCAAGTGAATCTTCTAATTCGGATGGATATGGTAGCGGTGGAGCAGGAGGATCATCTTCTTATTTAGCAGAAAATGGCAGGGATGGAATTATTATTATCAAATATAGTAAAACAGACGTAATATTTAATAATAATAATAATTATATAAATTATGAAAATTATAAAATAAAGTGGTCTTCTGCTAATTATATGGTAACATCTATAAACGAACCATATTTGATATTTAATAATGATATTAGTATATATGGTGAATGGAAAAAAAATCAATATAGTAATGGTAATTATAATTTAATAACAAATAAATTAAATATATCAAATTCATCTAATGCTAATTTTATATATGGTGATTGGATTATTATTAAATTAGTTGATAAAATTATATTAAATAATATTGAATTTGTATTAAAAGATAATATTGAATTAAAAGAATGGTATATTGGTGGTATAAATGATTTACCAGACAGTGATATTTATTCTAATAATGATTTAAGTCAATATAAATTTGATATGTTATCTACATCACAAACTGAAATAACATCATCTCATAATAATACTCTAATACCTATTATTTCAAATTCAAATGAATATAATACATATGCTATATTAGTTAGTAAAATATCTGCAAATAGTGATACTTTAAAAATAACAAATATTAAATTACATGGTAATACTATTGATTGGGAATATTCCTTAATTAATTAAACTATTTATTATAATTAAGAATGAAAAAAAATTCTATATTTGTTTCAATAGCTAGTTATCGCGATAAATTGTGTTCTGATACTATTAGATCATTATATGAAAATGCTAAATTTCCAAATAATATATATTTAGGAATATGCCAACAAAATAAAATAGATGATGATGATTGTTTAAAAAATTTAAATATTGATATTTCAAGAATTAAAATTATTAGATTATCACATAACGAAGCAAAAGGACCTACATATGCAAGATATTTATGTGCTAATTTATGGAATGGTGAAGAATATTTTTTACAAATTGATAGTCATACAAAATTTGTAAAAAATTGGGATATAAAATGTATATTGTCGATTAAAAATTTAAAAAAAATAAGTAATAAACCAGTTTTAAGTCATTATCCTAGAAATTTTAAAGATTTTAATAATTTTAATCAGCAAGAAAAATTTAAAGTATCCTATATTAAACATTTTTATTTTAATAAATATAATATTATTAAATATGATGGGGCGAGGATTATTAATACAGAAAATACTTTTATTAAAACACCTTTTATAACTGGTTGTATGTTATTTACAGAATCTAAATTTTTGAAAGATATTCCATATGATCCTAATCTTGAATATTTATTCACAGGTGAAGAAATTTTACATTCGTTAAGATTTTATACATATGGTTATGATGTATTTATACCTAATCAAAATATATTATTTCATTATTATATAAGAAATGATAATCCAAAATTATGGGATGACTTAAAATATAATAATAAAAAATTAATTAGTATTAATAAAGTTTCTAATGCATTAAATTCAACTAGTAATAATGATGCTAATATTATATTAGGTGATTATGGATTGGGTAATATAAAAACAATAAATGATTTTAGAAAATATTTAAATATTTAATTTATCATTTCTATTAACAAATTTTTTAATTCATTTTTCTTTTCAATATTTTTTAATTTTGTCTCTTCTATTTCAAATTCAATTATCATTTCTCCTTTTTTCACACTATTTCCATATATTGGTAATCCTTTACCATCTATTTTATATTTTTTATTATTTAATAAAATTCCAAATTTTGAAGTATTTAATTCTATTTTATTTTCAAAATATGGTATTTCTATATCTTTACCTATTAATGAATCTATAAAAGATATTTTATTTTTATAAATTAAATTATTTCCATCTCGTTTTAACATTTTATTTTCTTCAATTGTAATTATTAATATTAAATCTCCTGCTTCTTGATCTAGAGATTTAGGTTGTTCTCCTAAACCTTTGAATATTGTTTTATAATTATTTGGATAACCTGGATTTACTTTTAAATTTGCTGTTGTTTCTTTTTGATATATTCCTTCACCTTTACAATCAATACAATTTTTATTTGGTTTTAATATTTCACCACTTCCCCCACATTTATTACATGTATTTTCAGTTATTGCTTGTATTACTCCTAAATTTCTTATTTGTTTTATTCTCCCCATTCCATTACATTTTTCACATTTTATTTTACAATTAAAACAATATTTTTTAACACTTATTTTCATCGTATTATCTATTCCATTATATACATCTTCTAATTTTGTTACATATGTTTTCGTTATATTTCCACATTTATAATTCCTTTTTTCTTGTTTCATATCAAAATTAAAACCAAAATCCGCAAATGGATTATGCATATCACCATGACCACTTCTTCCAAATCCACCCATTCCACCCATTCCACTTCTTCCACCAAAAAAATGTGAAAATATATCTTCGGGATTTATATCATTCATTGAATTTCCATCTTCATAATTATCACCCAGTTGATCATATTGTCTTTTTTTATTTTCATCTGATAATATCGAATATGCATTTGTTATATCCTTAAATTTTTCCGATGCTTCTTTATTATTTGGATTTTTATCTGGATGATATTTCATCGCCATTTTTCTATAGGCTTTTTTTATATCTTCTTGATTTGGTTTATCATTAATATTTAAATCTAGTAAGTCATAATATTTAAATGTCATATTATTAATTATAATAATTTTATTTTTATATATAATTTAATTATAGATGAAAAGTAATAAACAAAAAGAATATAATTTATCTAAGTCTATTAATAACTTGACTCAATTACTTAGCGATTATTGGAATTTTAAATACTTTAAATTACATTATAATAATAATAAACCTATTATAGTTTTTAATTCTAGTACTGGTGACACACACCATGTTACTGATAAAATATTATCTAATATATTACATACTAGGTATGATGGTTCTATAATGTTAAATGAAATTAAAAACACATATGATAAAACAAATGAATCGTGGAACAAATTTGTTGAAATTATGCATAAAGCAAATAAACATAATAAAAAACATTATGATATTTATGCTAATAATAAATTTGAAACATATAATTTATTATTAGATGATAAAATAAATAATAATAATAAAAAGTTAATCTTAGACTTATTAAAAATTATAACATATAATTTTCAGTTATTAGGAATACAAATTTTAAAATATTATAAAACTATTATTATTAGAGAACAAAAAATATTTACTTATATTATTAAAAATATAAATGAATATCTTACACATATTGATGATTATTATATAGATCATAGAAGTATTAATTCTATATATTTTATTATATTTAATTTAATTAATTATAAAACAATTCGTATTAAAGACATGCATACTTTATCTGATGATGCAAAAACTTATTCTTTACATTCTGCAAAATCTATTTTTAGTGATATTAATAAATTGATTTCTAAAATTTTTTCAGGCAGATTATTTGTTCTTTTTAAGTCTATACTTATTAATAATAATCAGGATAAAAATTTTATTAAAATACATCGTAGCGAAAGTGATGATAATTTATATCCACTTCATAGATTATTTGAAATTATATATAATATTTATTATACTTCTAAATATATTCATAATCAATTTTATTATAATGCTATCACATTAAAAAAAATTATTTCCGATAACAGTAATAAAAAATTTATAGTTCAATTAAGATCAAAATTTATAAAATATGATGGAGCATTACAGATGGGTTTAAATAACAATTTTGGATTTAAAAAATTAGAGTCTATAAAAAAAAATAAATTTTCAGATTTAGAATTAAGAAAATTAAATTTTGGAATAAATGAAATTAAAGCATTAAAACAGTTATATAAAAACTCTAATAACACCTTTAATGTTAGAATGTTTAATAAGGCTAAAAGAATTTTCTATAACGAAACCAAAAAAAATGAAAAATTATTAAAATATGATATTCAAAATAGAGTCACTTCTAATTTTAGTAAAGGCACAAATGCTTTATTTACCTCTTCTAAAACATCTAAAATTAAAAGTAAATTAGATAAAATTAGAAAAAATATTAATATACGCGAATTCTCATTTGATAAACATTCTCAATTTAGATCAACTACTGGATCAACTACTAGATTAAGAAGTAGAAGGTCAAATATAGTAGATAGTAAATCTAGAAGTCCGGTAAGAAGTAGATAAGCAACTTATTAATATTCTACTTTATTAATTATTTGATTTAACTATATATGTAAATAAGCTGTAAAACATCTAATTAGTAATTGTTAAAATAACTATAAAAATTACTAATTAATATTATTATATAATATTATTATTAAAGAGATATTAATTTTAAATGAAAATTTTAACATATGATGAATTGAATAATAATATTGATAATGTTGATAAATTTATTAATATAGATATTATTGATAAATTGATTTATAATAATATAAATTATTATTATAATAATAATTTATATTATTATTTGCTTGTTGTCCCTTCTATAAATATTGATAAAAATCAGAATATTGAATCAAATAATTATACTAAAATTATTAAAAAAACAAAAAAAATAAATATAAATTTTTCTATACCATCTATTGTATTAAATAAAATTATAATTATATATAATACTTCATTACAAAAATTTATATTAATTAAATCTGATAAAATTAAAAAGGATACTATTATTAATTTTTTGATTAATCTTTCAAATGATATACATTCATTTATTAATATTATTAATAATCTTGTATTAAAAATTAATAATAAATTAATTAATATTAATTATATTGATATCAGAAGTATGATGGGTTATGTAGATCAATTGATTATAATTTTACATTATTGTGGTAATATAATACAACAAATCAATAATATTTCAATATTACTTAATAAATCTCATGAATATTATTATATTTTAGCCGCAAATATTAAAAATTTAAATAATATTAATATTAAATTAAAAAAAGATTTAGAAAATATTAGACAAAATTCATTTCAAAAAATTACTTATATGGAAACGGGAACATCTAGAATATTAACATCTATCGCTACAGTATTTTTACCTTTATCATTTATAATAGCATTTTTCTCATTGCCATTTAAAAAAGTACCATTACAAAATAATAATAACGGCTTTTATTATATTATTCTTATACTTATTATAGTTTTTAGTTCTATAGCTTTTATTTATCATAATACCAAAAGTAGTGATAGTTTAGCTTTAGCAAATTTATGATTTTAAACAACATTTATTATTTATACATATATTATTTATATCACATTCTTCATCTATATTGCATTTTCCACCACAAATTTTAAAATTTTCTATATTATTAATTTTATTTATTATTATAATTATTATTAATATAAACAATAAAATATTAAATATATTTAGTAAATTGTATAAATTCATTTATCTATTATTATATTATATAATATATACAAATGAATTATAATTTGAAATATAGTATTTTATTAACAGGTGGTAATGGATATATTGGTAATCATTTATATAATTCGTTATTAAATAAATATAAAAATTTATATAATATAATTATTTATGATTTGTCTAGTAATAACGATTTATGTAATTATAATAATTTAGATTTATTATTTAGAAATAACAGTATTATTTATGTTATACATTTAGCATCATTTAAAAATATTGACGAATCAATAAATAATCCTTTAAAATATTATTATAATAATATTATTGGAACTATTAATTTATTAAAAATAATGGAAAAATATAATTCTTATAATATTATTTTTTCATCTTCAGCTTCTATATACGGTAATCAAAAATGTCCGATTGTTGAAGATTCATTATCTAATAATTTAGATATTTCTCCTTATTCTAAAACAAAATTATATATTGAAAATATATTAAATGATTTGTATAATTCTAATAATAAATGGAATATTATAATATTAAGATATTTTAATCCGGTTGGTTATAATATTGATAGTGGATTATTTTATAATTTGATTTATTCTTATCTTAATAAAAAGACTTTTTATATATATGGTAAAAATTATAATACAATTGATGGTACATGTATTAGAGATTTTATACATATTGATGATTTAATTAATTCGCATATAGTTTCTTTAAATTATATTATGAATAATAATTCCACATTTAAAATATATAATGTTGGTACTGGCAATGGTTATAGTATTAAGGAAACTGTATCTTTATTTAATACTATATTAAAAAATAAAAATTTAGAAATAATTAATTTCGAATATGCTAATAATAGAATTGGTGATATACCTGTTAGTTACGCAAATGTTAATAAAATCAATAAGGAATTAAATTGGTATTCGTCTAAAAATATCAATATTATGTTATCTGATACATTAGAATATTATATAAAAAAATGATTTTATATAAATTCTATTATATAATATTCCAATGTATAAAATATACAATCGTTTTTATATTACTGTATATGAAAATGAATTTCAAACTAAAAAAGAAATTCAAAATTCTTATCATTATATTACATCTACAGATTTCCACGATGGATATAAAGCAATTGATAAAGATTATGGTCCTATAAATATTTGTGATATTTTTAAATTTAATATTTTTATTGAAGAAAAAATTAATGATCCAAAATTAATTAATAGAAATATAATTTATTATGTTTATAATAGTTATAATAATATAGAACTTTTAAATATTGTATTATTGTGTGGCGCTTATTTAATTTTTAATAAAAATTTTAATTCACATAAAGTAATTTTTGAATTATTTCAAATATTTAATGAACATCCGTGTTATTATGATGATTGTATTTCTACATGGGGAGGATATAAAACATCTATTACCGATTGTTTTAGAACTTTTGAATTTATACATAAAAATAAAATAATTAATAATTTTAATATTGAAGAATATGAATATTTAACAGATTTTCAAAATAGAGACATGAATATTATTGCTAATAAATTTTTAGCAATGGCATGTCCTTCACATAATAAAAATATTAATAATATTATTACAGAATTAAAATATCGAAAAATTAATCTTGTTATTCGTTTAAATGGAGAACATGTTTATGATAAAAAATTATTTAGTGATGAAAATATTATCGTAGAAGATCTTTATTTCCCAGATTGTACTGTTCCAGATATTACAATTATAAAAAAATTCATGAATTTAATTAATAATACAAATTATAATGATTTAGTTGCTATTCATTGTAAAGCAGGATTAGGTAGAACAGGTTTATTGATATGTATATGGTTAATTATTAAATTAAATTTCACACCATCTAATGCAATAACATTTATTAGATTAATGCGCCCTGGTTCAATTATGGGTTATCAAGGATTTTACTTAGAATCATATGAATATTTCAGAGAATTTATTTAATTTGCAATCCTTCATTCACTATTAACATTTCGTTATCTATTTTTTTATTTCTTCTATGTTAAATATTTCTACTTCCTTAGATTTTTTTTTTGTTTTTTTATTACTATATCTCTGATATTGCATTACCACTTCATAATCTTCTTGTCTATTTCTAATTATATCTAAACTATTATCTCTTTTATCATATAATTTATTATTATCACTTTTACTAGAAGAAGACATACGTGATATTCTTCTACATCGTTCATTAAATTCTTTTTTATTTATATTTTCTGTTTCTGTTTTATCTGATTCATTATCAGATAATTGTTGTAAATCATCATTTGGTAAATATTTTGAAGATATTTTTTCCAATTTTCTCAATTTAATACTTTTTTCTCTAAATGAATGCCATATTTTTATTAAAGTATATTTACTATCATTATTTATTATCATTATTAATATTTATAAATATAATATATCATTTTTTATTAAATAAATATTATTATTATTTTAATAAATTACTCTTTTATAATTTTTAACATTATTTATTAAACTAATATTTTCATATTTATGATTCTTGCAATCTGGTTTTCCCAAAAAAAAAGTTAAATAATTAAAGTTTTCTTTTCTTTTATCGAATTCTCTTTTTTTTGCTATTATATAATGAATTACTCCTAAAATTGTTATAATTAATGCAACCAATAATAATATATTATTTATTTTTTTCAGATTTTTGATTTTTTTATTATTTATATTTATATTTTTTTCTAATACTTGAATCCTCATCGCTAATACATACATAATAAAAAATATTAATAATACCATTACTGTTATAAAAATATGAGTTTTTGTTGTTAAAACAAACCATACATAAAATATAATAGAATATACCGCATTTCGCAATAAACTATTAAAACTACTAATATCTGCATTACTTAAAATAACTAAAAATGCAAAAGTTAGAAATCCAAAAAGATGTTTTAAAATCATATTTTCTTGTAAAGCTTGTCTAAATTTACATCCAAATAATTCACCTAAAAAATTACAAGCAATAATTAAATATATTGCAAAAAATGCTTCATATGGTATATTTTTTAAAAGAGTCATTTCTATTAAATATAATTATTAAAAAAAGTACATTTCATAAAATTAATAAAAATTTTAAAACATTTTATCTATATTATATTAATTTTATGAAATGTACTTTTTTTAATACTATATAAATATTAACGATTATTATATATTATATTATGATAAAAAAATTATTTCATTTATCAGATATTCATATCAGAAATGGTGATATTAATTATAGTAGATACGAGGAATATAAAAATGTATTTTATAATTTATTTGAATCAATTAATAGTTTTATAAATAATTATAAATTAAAAAAAGATGAATATTTAATAATTATAACCGGTGATATATTTCATAATAAAAATAACATTGGAAATTATGGTTTAATGTTATACAAAATATTAATTGAAAATTTAACAAAAATAGGTTTAACTATTATTTTAGAAGGCAATCATGATAGTATACAACACGAATTAAATCAACCATCTTTAGTTACATCAACAATAGAAATTGATAATTTAATTATTTTAAATCAAACTAAATCATTTATTATAGATGATATTGGTTTTTCATATGTTAATATTAGAGATACTTTAGATAATTATTCCAATTCTGGAAGAAAAAATATTCTTAAGTCTTTTCCATCTATTAATCAACCTGTTAAATATAAAATTGCATTATTTCATGGGACATTTGCAAATATTAAATTATATAATGGTACTAATATTTCTTCTGATTCAAATCCATATCCTTTTGAATGGATAAAAGATTTTGATTTTGCCTTATTGGGTGATATACATTTAAGACAAAAAGATACATATAAAAAAAAATTATTATGGTGTTATAGTGGTTCATTAATACAACAAAATTTTGGTGAAGATATTGTAGAACATGGTTATGTTATATGGAATTTAGAAAATAAAGAAATTTATGATATAAATGTTTTAAATAATTATGGTAAGATAAATTTAAAAGAAGAAAATAATAAAATTTTTTTCCGTAAAACAAATAATTTTTATGAATTAGATAAATATATATATAATAATATTCAAATTTTTCCAAAAAAATTAGATATTAAATTTTTAACGTCTTTTAATTATGATAATTTTCAAAATATTATGAATAAATATAATATTAAATATAATATTATTAATAGCAATAATAATAATAATAATAATAATAAATCTTATATTTTTAGTAATATTTATAATGAAATTGATAAGGAAAATATGATTAGTTATTTTCAAAATCATTTAGAAAAAGAACAATATAAAATACTATTAAATATTTTTAAAAATTATGATAAATTATTATTTAATATTGATAACTATCCAAAAGAATTAAAGGATGAATGTTTAAAAAAAAACAAAGAACTTTCTTTTTATATTAATAATTGTAAAATTTCTGAAGATAATATTGATATACAAACTAATTTTAATATTAAATATTTAGAATGGAATAATTTGTTTTGTTATACAACTAATAATATTATTAATTTTCAAAATTTATCAAATTCTACATTTATAATATCTGGTAAAAATGGTATTGGTAAATCCGCTATATATGATATTTTAACTTTAGCATTATGGGGTGAAATTACTAAAAAAAAACAAAATGAAATAACTTCAGGGATCATAAATTATAATTCTGATGTTGGAACAACAAATATTGAATTCTATAATAATAATGAATTATATAAAATTAAGAGAAAATTTATTAAAAGAAAAGATAATCCATTATTAATTAAAATTACAACTGAATTATATAAATATGATTCTAATAATTTTATTTTACTTAAAAAAGATAGTGCATCTAAAGAATTTATTATTAAATTAATTGGTAATATTGAAACATTTTTATCTTCGTCTATGATTACACAAAATATTGATTATGATATTTTAAAAATGAATTTTAAAGATTGTACTGAAATTATTGATAAAGCAACTAATATTCAATATATATACAATTTATATTCTTTATTTAAAAATGTATTAAATAAATATAAAGATTTTAAAAAAATTATTATTGCCAAAAAAAATGTTTTTAATGATTTAATTAATAATTTTAATAATAAATTTAGTGAAAAAAATATTTCAGATCATTATAATGATCTAAATAATTTAAATTTAAATAAAAAAGAACTAAATAATAATTTAAATTCATTAAATGTTAAAATAGATGAAGATAATATATTAATTAATTATGATAATTTAATAGAAAAATTAGGTGAAATTAATATTAAATCAAAAAATGAATATGATAATGTATTAGACGCATATAATGAATTAAAATATTTTTTCAAAAATTCTAATATAGATGAAAATGAAATTATGAATTTATATAACAAATACGATAGTGGATTAATTACTGATTGTAATATTAAAATAGATAAACCTTGTGATTTATCTATTTTACAAGATGAAAAAAAATTTTTAGATAAATATATAAATTTTGTTAATTTATATCCCAATGATAGTATTGATTCTTTAAATAATAAATTAAAATATTATAACCAAGAATATGATAAAATTATTATCGAATTAAATACTATTAATAATAATAAACCATTATATTGTGAAAAACCATTATTCGATTATAATGATATTATTCAAAAAATTCTCTTTTTATTTGATACTATTGATAATTTTTTACATTATTATAATAATAATAGAAAATTATATATTAATGATGATATTAAAATTTTTGATAATGTTACATATAATATAATACTTAATAATAATAATAAAGAAAAACAATTATTAAATAGAATATCTGATTTTAATAATAAAATTTCATTAATTGAAAAAAATATCAATGATGATATGATTTTGTTTAATGATATTAATACTATTTCTAAACCAAATATTAAAATTAAATTTAAAAATAGTATTTCTGTTAATAAATATATTAATAATAATGATATTAATGAATTACTCAATTATAATAATATTAATAATGAATTTATTAATAATTATAATGATAAAATATATCAAATTAATGATATTAATATTATTATTAAACAATATCAAAATGAATTGGAATTATTAAATAATAATGATGAATTTAAATATGATCCAAATTGTATTTATTGTTCTAAAAGACCATGGGTTATTAAAATTAATGAATTAACTGATAAAATCAAAAAATTAAAATCTCAAATTTTTTCTATTCAAAATTTTATTAAAATAAATTTTAAAGATATTCATTCTATTATTAAACAATATAATAAAAATATTATAATTATTGATAAATATAATTTACATAATCAATGGTTATCATATTATAAATATATTGAAAATAAACAAAAATTAGATATTAATATTAAAATTTATAATAATTATAAATATTTACTCGAAAAAGATAATAATGATTTACATAATTTGAAAATTTATAATGATAAATTTTCTAATTTATGTTATAATCTTTATAATAAATATATAGAATATAATAATTATATACAATATACTGAATGGTATAATAAATATTCTATTATTCATAATGAATCAAATAAAATTAAAAATAATATTGATAATTTAAATAATCATATTGATTATTTAAATAATATTGAACCTAGAATAACTAATTATAATAAAATAAATAATAGTTATAATTTATGGGATAATGCTTTTAATAATTTATGTATATATAATGCATATAAATATATAACATATAAAAATGATATTTATAATTTTGATTTATATCAAAAATATATTAATAATAGAAATTTACAAAAAAGTATGTTAGAAAAAATTAATATTAATAAATTAATTAATAATTTAGATAATTTAATTAATAATAAAAATACTATTATTACCCAATACAATACTACTAAAAATATTAATGATACAAATATAAATTCATATAATGAATTATTTCAAATTGAAAATAATATTAATAATATTATTAATATTATTACTGTTATTATTGATAAATTTAAAGACTATAGAAAATGGTTATATAATAATATTATATTAAAGAATATTATTTTAAATACTAATACTTTTATTAAAGAATTATGTCATTATGATACTAAAATGTTTGAATTAGATTATATTTTAACTGAAAATAAAGATATTATACATATTAATTGGTTAATTAAAAATAAAGATGATTTTAATAATTCTCAAACTATTTCTATTAATCAAGCATCTGGTTTTCAACATTTTGTTATATCTATAGCATTAAGATTTAGTTTATTTAATAATAAACATTGTGATCAATTATTTATTGATGAAGGTTTTACTGCATGTGATAAAAATAATCTTTCCATTGTTCCTATATTTT
>Ga0222718_10001282_pt1 | contig 24454 bp, 59 predicted proteins | sample C33_27DmetaG_FD_165045 | JGI IMG/M metagenome (GOLD analysis project Ga0222718, IMG submission 165045) | Estuarine water microbial communities from San Francisco Bay, California, United States - C33_27D | ecosystem: Environmental > Aquatic > Marine > Unclassified | place: USA: California...
ATATAATCCAAAGTCTCCACCCCATCCGCGAAAACCTTTTCCCGATTTGTAGCGCTGAGGCTTTATATTGGAAATTTCTACAGAATCTTGGTATATTTTAATTGTTGCAACTAAGCGTCTGGATGAGTCTCCAAGTAATATAACATCATTTGTTGTGCTTGGCACTCCATAATTATTAAAATTTTGAATTCCTGCGGTTTTAGTTAAAGTAAAGGTTCCAGAAACTAGACCGCTTGTAAGACGAAGGACTATAGAACTATTTTGTGAAGTTAAATTCGCATAACTAAAGGTTATACTTCCAGGATTATTAAAGCTTGTGGTTGTAGTTTTTGTTTCTGTTTGAAATTCTCCTTGGGCAATTGATGATAAAGCAGCAGCGGCGAGCATTTTATATGTTGCTCCATTAGGCTTTTGAATTATGATTAAATCTTGAGTTGGATCAAAATTATTTGCACTTAGACTAGGTAAATCATTAATTTTTGTCATCAGATATATACATACACTATTTTAAATTAAATAAAACATTTCTGCAGAAACTCTCTGCATTTTATTATTGTATAATACATTTTATATTGAAGATATTCAATTGCGCATTTATTTATAGAATATTATAAAACACATTGTATTATATACTGTGAATCGCCCATTAAGTATTGTTAGTTTGTTATTATTAATATTTTATTTGGGATGGTTCGCGTGGAAACAAAAAGAAGTTATTCATATTCAACAACAAAAAATTCAAAAATTAGAACAACAATTAATATTTCAAAATATAGTAATAGACGCTGCGCTTCAAGAAAAGAATTCACCATTGAATAAACAAAAATATAATTCGCCGCAAAAATACTTTAATTTTCAACAATAACTTATATTATATACATATGACAACGGAAAATACAACATCTGAATCAAACGAAAACGTCGATCCTAAGCAAGAAGAAGCTACGGTTGCATTAGCAAATCAAATTCTTGCAAGAGTGAATGTATCTGAGGCTTTATCCTTGATATCTCTTAGTGCTGTAATGCAATTAGTTCAAAATAAAGTTGTTGAACAAGCACGCTCAGAGGTTGAGAAAATGGATGATGATCAGATCGAAGATCTATTGAATCCTCCTGCTGAAACGGAAGACGTCGAAGACGATTCTGAAGAAGCTAGTAGCGAAGACTCCTGATCCAAGTCAGGATTTCATTCATATTAGAATAATTTATTCGACTCGTGGTGTAACTTGCATCACGGGTCGTTTTTATTGTATGGCCATGTTGAATTTCTGAATCAAGAATCATTTGCGAAACAAAATCATGTGCACCATTAGATTTTAACCAATTCCAATATATTGCGCGAGTTCCAGGTTTACATTCAACAAGAACATCCTCAAAAACAAATAATTTAGCAAATAATGTAACATCGCGAAAACATGTTACTTCACTGGGTGGTTCTGTTAAGCAAGATTCTATAATTAAAATCATAATTATGCTCGCTCAATATCCCATTTTTTTATTAAATAATTTGCAACAGGATTAATATCTGTAGTAGGAATGCATATCATTTCTGCGATATCAGCTTTTAATCTTTGAGTTTGAGCATGATTACAACAAATGTTTAATTTAGAAGGAAACCAATATCTTGGATTTGATACGTCGGGCTCAAAACCAGCTTGGTTAGTTTGTTGATTAGTTCGAATAAATCTTACAGCTTTATGATATACATTATCTTCATAATTAAAAATTTTAGTAGTCAGATAGTTCCCTGTTACAGTTGATTTTATTTGTGGAAACGTATTAGGTATAACCTGCTCAGGTCTGCCGTCTACAGAAAGAAAGATTGATCCTGACCTAAAGCTAATTGATAGCAAGTGCCAATCTTGACTAACATTAATGTTATTGTTGGCTGTTCGCTTGCTACTTGAATACATATGGTCGTGCACATAGTCGCTTCCACTAAACGTTTTATTTACATTGTTTTTGTATCTCATTCTCCCCATAAAGTTTTTTGCTAGACCTGCTCTATATTCCCAGTCTTTATGGTGTGAAATTAAACTTTGAAAAGCATTAGTCACTTGATTAACCTTGAAAACAAGATAAATTGTATTATTGTCATAACTAAAATCCCATGGAGATTCTAAATAAGATTGACCATTAAAAGATAAATATCTTAAACCCAGTCCTCTACTATTTGTATAACTTTTAACTGTTATTCCTGATGAAGAAGAACCTTCTTGTGTGAAATTTTTAAGTAAACTATTTGATGATTTATTATATGCATATTCAATGAAATTAGTGCCGGGGTGGTTTAAAACTGAAAAATCATCAGAAGGATCCAACCATAAAACACTTCGAGTAGATAAATATGCATCCATCAAAGAAAAGTTTGTTATATAACTCATGTTATGATTTACACTTTCTTTTGTATTTTACTTATTACATATTTTAGTATTTCACTTCTTTTTATATCTTCTGGTCCAAAATGAAATGTATGTATACCTTTTTCTTTACTTTGATCATCATTAAAAAGAGAATACATGTCTGCGAAGCCACTCTTTCCATTGATATCACTTTGCATTGGATCACCACAAATAATTAATTTACTGCCGCGACCAAGTCGAGTCATGAGTGTGGTAAGCTCTTTGAATGTAAAATTCTGAGATTCATCTGCAATAACAATTTCATTTATCCAACTTGCGCCGCGAAGATAATTTACAGGCATTCCTTTAACAATTTCTTTCTCTTTTACCATGCTGGCTTGACCAGGAATTAAAAGTTCGTCTAACTTTTCATTCATAGGCATCATGTATGGATTAATTTTTTCAGCCATTTCTCCAGGTAGTGCGCCAAGGCTTTTTTCGCCACTCTCGGCGATTGTGCGGACATATGTAATGCCGCGATCATTATTCATATTGTATAATTGTAATGCTCCATATATTGCTACATATGTTTTACTTGTTCCAGCAGGTCCACTTATAAATATGATACTGGATTCTTTATCAAATATTATTTTTAATAAAGCTAGCTGCTTGTCTGTGAGGCTTATTTTTTTTAGCTTGATATTGCGTTTGTGGATTGATGAAGCGATTTTGTCAATCTCGTTCTCATCCGTTATCTCGGGTTGTTTACGTTTTCGAGCCATTTTACTATTATATAATACACTTATTTAAGTTATTTTTATATAGTGGTCGGATTTTTTTTGAGTCGAGCAATATGTTATAATATATTAGGTTGTATTTCATATTGAAAAAAGGCACCCCCGGCGTCTATTGCACAAAACGATTGAAAAATGAATTCATTTAATGGGTAGGGTCTGCATGGGGGGAGGTATACAAATAAATAAAACTTTTTTTAACTTTTTTTTCTATGTTTTCATAAGTATATAATAATCAATACTTTACGACACAAAGTTTTTTTGCTATGGGCTTGACTTTTTGCGATTTCTATACTAGATTGTATATATGATTAAGACAAATAAAACAACATTCAAAGCAATCGTTCATGTCAACTCTCTCGACGGAAGCAAACTTCCTTTGTGGAATACACATACAAACACTTTCATTGACATTGACAAAACACATCACATCATAGAAGTGACTGCTGAAGATAAGCACGAAGTCAGGAGAAAGATCTCTCGCATGATGCCACAACTACAACACAAGGTACAACTTAAAAAAGGCTTTGAAACAAAAGAAGGCGACAACGCCCAATACTATATCCAACAAATTTACACAAAATAAGTTTGACACAATAACCAAAATACTTTAATCTACTATCATATGACAACAAAATTAGAAGACAAATACCCAACTTTAAAAGTCGGACTTGCAATGTCCAAAGCCGAGGGAAACTTAAAGTTTCTCGCTCAAGCTGAGATGGCAACCTTTACGCAAGGCGAAGCCGTACTTGACGCATTGCACGCATTGCAACAAGCACGCAAGGCATACGCCGAAGTAACAAAAGAGTTGAGCGAATTAAAAGATGGGCTAATTCATGCTTGACATAATCATTCTGTCTGTCATAATAGGAATCATAACAACAATAAAAGAATCATGCGAAAAGTAACACAACAAATTAAACAAGCCTTTAATAACGGCACATCTTTAAAAGTCGGCAACACTAGGACAGACGGGCAGACCGTTTGGCTACATGGTAACGCTATCGTTAAGCGTGACCCTGACGGGTTGGTTAGATGGTCGCTTGCAGGATGGAACACACCCACCACACGCGAACGCGTCAATGGCATAGCAAATGCGGATGTCTGCCAATTCAAATTCGAGCCTGTACTAAATGGTCAGGTAATTGACTCATCCGATTGGTTCGCATCGCCCAATTCATTGCCCGATCCTCTTGTGTTCTAAGTAGCACAGGGTCAACGACTTAGGGCAAACCGCCCTAGCCGTTTTTGCGTAACTCGTTGAATACCAACAGCTTACAACAAAATGAAAAAAAAGTTAAAAAAAATAAAAATAATGCTTGACTTTTGCCGTTTTGTCTGATACATTGTATATATGATTAAGAATGATATAATTGAACAAACAAAATACGAATTAAACTTGGATCTCGATCTTGGCTTGGCATTGGCTGAAGCAGAAGGTAACTTGAACCACTTGGCACGCGAATCAAATTCATCCGATTGGCAAGGTACAATCACGCAAGGCATGACAATCCTTGACGCATTAAACGCAGTACAAAAAGCAAGAAAAGCCTTTCAAGAAATAAAACGAAATAAATCAAAATAAAGTTTGACTTTTGCAGATAAATACATTAAATTATACATATGATTAAAACAATACTAGACACCCTGCACGATTCAATCGCTTGCCTTACCTTCGTTGGACTTGGTTATATCTCAGCTTTCGTCTTCTTTTTTCCCTTCTTTACTCATTTTTCAAATTGGCTCTGCCTGCTTTCATTTCCTTTGCTTTGCTTCTTTGGCTTGGCGGGTCTTTGGTTTAAATCGAGAGGGCAAAATAAATCAAAATAAAGTTTGCAATTATCCAAAAACTAGTTTACATTAAATACATATGATTAAGAATAATAAAATACAAGTTCGCATTAAAGAATGGTCAACCCATTGGTCAGTCAAGATCTTCGATCAAGGCACAGACTCAAAAGGCAATGATCGCCCACGCATCAGAATTGCATCGAGTCAATCTTATCTCAATCGGATCATGAAAGAAGAGGGCTTCAATCAATTCCGTTTCAATGTAATCTTTCAATAATAAAATGACAACGCAAGAAATTAAAAAAGAAATAGTAACGCTTCACAAAGTTCTTAAAGAAGCAATCTTGACAACCTCCCAAAGGGTCGCAATTAAAACTCAGATTGGCGAGCTTCAAGATGAGCTAATTAAAAGGGAACATATAGACTAAAAAAAAGTAAAATAAAACTTGACTTTTAGCAAAAAATAGATTAGATTATACATATGATTAAGAATAAAAACTATACAGCAAATATCCATGTTTCATCATTAGACAGAGATGTTAAACTTCCTTTGTGGGACACAGAGTCAAATAGCTTTGTTAACACTCATATGTTAAACAATGTTCTCTCAGTAAAAGCTGAAGATAAGCAAGAAGCAAGACGCAAGTTTTACGCTATGGTTCGCAAGTTGCAAACAAAAGTAAAATTCGTAAAAGGAATGTTTCCTAAAGAAGGCGATCAAGCGACTTTCTACATTAACCAAATTTGGGAAAAATAATCTCAAATAACTTTGACACAATAACAAAAATTTGCTTTAATAATAAAATGATAAATGTATTCAGAAATCCTAATTTCGCCAATTGGTTTAATATCGCTTTTAATGGCGAACTGATTGACGGAGCAAAAACTCACGCCCAGGCTCTAGAAATAGCTAAAAGATTAAGCGTAAAGTACAACTCACCCATACTTTCTTCTAAGTAGCTGAAGGTCAACGACTTAGGGCAAATCGCCCTAGCGATTTTTGCATAACTCCCTGAGTATCAGTAAGTTATAACAAAATAAAAAAATATAAACTTTTTTTTAAAAAACGCTTGACTTTATCTTATATTCTGATACTCTGTATATATAACATTAAATTAACCTAACAAAATAAAATTATGAATTACGACATCTTGCTTCTCTTAACTTTCGCTCCTGCTTTCTTCTTTATGTACAAATCTATGACAGAAAAGAAAATTGATCTTTTTGAAGATATCAGTAAAAAAAAGGTTGACACAAAATAAAATTACTATAATATAAAATACATTAACTCAAATTGCTAAAATACTAAAATTATAAAAATTATGAAAATTGCTAAAAAACACATGAACAGAATCGCTCAATACTCAAGAAATTTAAATGTTCATAATAAAGGTGGGCATGGTAGATACTTGGAAAACTTCTTGGCTGATCATTTTGGATTCCCTCAATACGATCAATATAAAGCAAAAGTTGACTTTCCAAAAGAAATAGTCGAGCAAGGCAATGTTCCCTCTGAATGGGTCGCAGATTGGGAAGTGAAATACTACAACATTAAAACTTCTAGAATAATACTCGGAGATCTTGAGAGAAAAATGGAATGCTTAAAAAATGGTTTGGTAATTGTAATTGGTTTTTACGATGGTACTCCTGACAATCTTGTTGACATAAAATTCATTAAAACTAAAGCCGACAATGATTTGCTTAAACACTTCAACGCTTGGAAGAAAGTTTCTGAATTTGTAAAGGATAGAAGCAATTCGATAGAAGATACGAGAGAATTCGTAAAAGTAGTAAACTCAAGAATAAAAAGTAAATTTTCTGTAATGAATACTTCTCGCCAAATAAGATGGAGCAACTCACAAGGCAAAGTGATTGGGGAAGCTCGACAAGTATCACTTTCAATTAATACGAAAAATCTAATGGAATTGTAAAAATAATTCATTTTGTGCTTGCAATTTACGAAAAAATAGATTAAATTAAATATATATGATTAAGAAAACTAAATTCAAAAAAGGCGATGTCCTCATCTCACGAGACAATAAAGTCTTTCAATTCATTCAAGCCACCAAGCACGACACGCTTGGAATTATCGCAATGGTTCGCCCATACAGAACCGATCGCAAGGTTGGCATTCGATTCGAGGATGTAAAAATTCATCCACTTTTTGCAAAATAAGTTTGACAAACTCACATAATTAATCCATAATAATAAAATATGAATAACATTGATCTCATTCGCCAAGCAGTTGAAAACGCAAAAGATGCTCCCATCTCTAAAGGGTTGTCTAACTTGATTCAAGAATTTAAAGCCGAAAAAATGGCTGAAGACTTAATCGTTGAACATGGTTTGCTCGAAGCAACTCAAAAAGAAGTTGAGGATGAAGTGTCGGAATTTGCTTCTGCTGAAGATAAAGCCGAAGAAGATGACGACTTTGACAATGATGAAAACCTTAAAGATATGAAGTTAGTCAGTCCTTTAATGCGTTCAATCTTTGAAGATTGATCTCGACAAGTCGCCCTCAATATGGTATAATGATAGCATGAATAAATTAATTACAGAAAAAATTGAAACACTAATCAGCACGCTTCAAGCGTTGACAATTCAAAGAGTCAATGCCTTGAGACTCGGCAAGCAAGAAGAAGCAAGCCAAATTCAAGCCGTGCAAATTGACATCGACAACAAAATTCAAGAGTTGGAAAGGTCAATGTCCTAATGGATCTGTTAACAATTATGATAATCGCATCGTTAATTGGAATTTTCAGAGGCTTAACTGATTGTGCTTTTTAATTGCACGATCTCCCTATAGGGCAAGAGAAAAGTTTAGTTTTTCCTAAGTTGTTGCAAACCAATGACTTAGGGAAAACCGCCCAAGGCGTTTTCTCGTAACTCGTTGAACATTAAAGCTTTACAAAAAATATAAAAAAATTAAAATTAGGGGTTGACTTTATCCGCCCAGTGTGGCATATTGTTTATATGATTAATGAAGATACACTCACCCGACTCGCTCACGCCAACGGCATCACAGATGTCGACCAAGAAGAACGCGAGAAGATTCTCGCGGATCTCGCCAGCCAAGAGGCTGAGGAAGAGGATCGTCGCCTAGCGAGCGAGTTCTCAGAGAATGAGGACATTGACTGGGGATATCACGACCAATATGAACAATAGTTTCATAAGTAACTAACAATCAAAGGCTTAGGGAAAACCACCCTAGGCCTTTTTTCGTAAGTCGTTGATACTCAACAAGCTGTATAAATATTTATTTATGTATTTGTATTTGTTATTTAAATATTTGGTATTTGAGTATTTAGTATTTGCCGTCTATGAAAATGGTATTTAGTCGATACCACTTTTAATTTTAGCTGAACGCTCTACTAAAGCAATAGTATAAGGTGAATGTTCAGTTGCTCGATCAAGGTTTGATTCGAGGTTACGAATGGCGTTGACAATATAGTCGAGCGTGCCAATGATCCCGGCAGACTCTCCGTTTTTAAGTATTTGGTAACTAGTCATTGTTTTGTTCATCTTGTTTAATTGAATGCAAAAGTTTTTCGTGTTGCATTCCGTCTTGTTGAAACTGAGACATTAGCTTAGAGACTTGCATGGAGTCTTGCCAACCAAGCACATCATCGTGAGGTTGCAAGGGAACAAAGTCTCCACGAGGATTGAATACTGCAACTTCGTAAGTGTTTGGGTGATCTCCGTAAAAACAAGTTCCACCTTCAACATTAGCTACAACGCTAATAGCGTAACCATTGTCGAAGCCCAAACTTGCTACAATTCCTAAGTCTTTTGCACTTGGATGTGGTCCGAATTTTAAATCATTAAAGGTCTTCATGGTAGATGTATATTGGATGATTGTTGTGAGTTAGTGTTGCGTGGCGAATAAATGTATTGTTCTCAATGTTTTTCTTAAATGTGGATTCTGAAATAAAAACATCTGTTTGCTCTGTCTTTTTCTCTGCTTTGATAAGAACAACGCATCCGTCTTTGCTTTTGGTAATTAAATGTTTTTCTTTATTCATTAGTTACAAGAATAAGGTAATTGCTCGCCATTGTCAAACAAATTCTCATACGCTTGAGCTTTTGTTGCTAGAATCTTAATTGCTCCACCAAGAGGAGCTAATTCTTCGACTTGTTCGCTAGTCATCAAATCATTAACTATTAAAGGTTGAATAAGTTTTTCTTCAATGAAGTCCATAACTGCTTCGCCAGCTTGTGAACAACTGATGTCTTGAATTTGAACATGGTTTGGATTATTAAGATACATAAGTCAATTTGGTTTTGTGTTTTTGTTTCCTATCAAGAATCTTATTCTTCATCTTGAAAGGGCGAGCTTTCGTGAAAAGGATTGGTTGTCTGATCTTAATCTTTTTCGCTTTCATAAGTAATAGTATGACAGAATCTGACGCTAAGTCAACAAAAAAAATCATAAAAATAAAAATAGTTGTAAACAGTTGCGACTCAATGACTTGCGCGAAATCGCCCAGGGCGGTTTGCCCTAACTAACTCATAACCAAGCGTTTATGGCATCTGCATAAATGCAAAGAAAAATGTATCCAATAAAGGTAAAAGAAATAAGAGAAAATAATAACGCTTTAATCATATCAATATCCTAACCATTCCAATACTTTTTGTGCGTTATACTCTTCTTTGTCGCCCATGTCCAAAATGAATTGATGAATGTCTTGACAACCATGTTTTGCGAGTTCTTCAAACGCTCTTGCTTGGCTAATCATTAAATCTTCGGCTGATTCGTAATAAGTATCTGTCATATCTTAATAATAGTTGAATTGTTTTGTTTTGTCAAGAGTCGATTCCCTCTTGAACAAATCCCGTTGAATCCTTCTTTGCCATACCTTTCTCGATAAGACCGACAACAACACCTTTCTTGTCAAGAAAACGCAAATCATTATCATCACCATTGACAACTTCGTAACCCTTCCAAGTCTTCGGAAGTTGATTACGAAATACAACGGCAACATTGCCACCCATTGCAAGAACCATCTCACATTTTGAATCATTTGTTTCCGAACGACTAAATGTCAAGTGATAATTACAAGGGAACTTTGCTTCGCCCTTGATGAAAGGCTTGTCAAGAAAAGCACACATTCTTTTGAATGACTTTGTGTAGTCATAAAATTGAATTGACGGAAACTTGTCAAAGATTGACTTTGGCTCTTCGTCATTAAAAAATACAGATTCCCAAGCAATGTCGCTCGTAAGGTTAAGCCTAAATACTGACTTCATTCCCTTCTTTGCTGATGTTTTAATTGAACTAGAAATTTCTTTTGATAACTTCGCAAGAAAATCCAACTGCTGAGTAAAGAATAATTTTGTCTTTGCAACACGAGACTTTTGAATTGAGTCCATGCGACCACGACCTGCAGTGTTAAGACAAGAAGCGGTGCAACCTTTACTTCGCCAACGGCAAACTTCAAAGCCCGAAAGTTGAGCGGGAGCAAAATGAATGCCTTTAGTTGTATAGCCTAGTTTTTCGCCTTTGACTATCTTTGCGTTTCCTTGAGTGAGTAGTGTTGTCTTAATCATGTATTCCATTATGACAGAATAAGGTGTGAAGTCAACCCCTAAATTCAAAAAAAGTAAAAAAAGTTTTGTTGCGGATATCATTGATATTCAACAACTTACGCAAAAAAGCCTAGGCCCGTTTTGCATAACTGCCTGGCCTTCAATAACTTATGACATAATAAATCAAGGCACAAAAAAAGCCCCCCAAATGGGGGGCTAACGATAACCAATTAACTCACCGACCTCTTAAAGGATTTATCGCCACAAGTGGCACGAAGAACATGGCGACGATTGACTCGACGATTGCGTCCATTCATGTCCGAGAACATAACATGGCGAGAAGTCACGCTATTGACTTTTGCAGAGAACGCTTTGCGTTGCTCACCATTTTTGACTAAAAGGGAAACGAAACGACCCTTGAGACTATCAACTACATTTTTAAGTTTTGCTTGATTTTTCATAATTTTAATTTTTGTTAGGTTTATGTTTAGGTTATGATTAAGAATGATTACTTTGCAAGTGCGACTTCCGAGTCGAGAACACCATGCAATGCGAGAGAACGATTTGGTAAGGCATGAACGCCACCTTTAAGAACATGAGTGAAGCCGTTGTACAATGAGTGCATATTCCGAGGGGAAAAGTCATCATGTTCGGGTTTGTGCCATTGCTCAACTACATCAGCGATTTTACCCTTGCTAATTGCACCATTTTGGTACGCACGAATAACAAGGTCATGGGCTTGCTCGTTGCCGAGTTCGTACTCTTTGTACGCTTGAATGCGTTTTTCATCGCTTGCCCATGTCTCAGTCATCTTGCCGAGAGTGCGAGCGATAACTTGAGACAAGTCACTTAAAATGTTTTTTGTGTGCCGTCTTGCAAGAGTCACTTCGTTTGTGAAAATAAGATTTGAGCAAACAAATGGAGCGTTACCCATGCACAAACCTGCTGGAAAGCATTTGTCGTGCGAGTTGCGAAGACCGAGAATTGTTCCACGATCATCTTTATCAGAACCTGTGTTCTTAACATGAAAGAGACCGAAGTAACGCTGACCGAATCGGTGAAGAGAATGGTAAGTGTCAACAATTTCCCAACCATTTTCTTGAATTTGGTTTTGCACACGATCAACAAGGAACGCATGACCGATTGGTTGCCAAGACTCAGTCTTTTCGGGAGTCTGTACGGACTTTACTTCGCTAAAGTCAATTCGTTTTGTGCCACATACGGAGAGATCAATTTTTTTATTCATAATTTTTAGTGTTGGTTTATCGTCTTTGATGGGTTAATTATACTAAAGTTTTGGTTTTTTGTCAAGCTTTTTTTTCTTCAATTAAGTTTTTTTTGTTTCGACTAATTTTTTTTAAGTTCAGTTATCGTCTTGATGTATACTAGTATGACAGAAAATGATGTTATGTCAACACTTTTTTTTCATAAAGTTAAAGTTTGTTGTAAGTCATTGATTATCAATGAGTTAGGGCAAACGGGCCAGGGCGATTTCTCGTAAGTCGTTGAATAGTAAAGGCTAAGGCGAGCTTGGATTCACCAAGCCCGCCCCTATAATTAAACCCTTTTTTCGAGACAATAAAGTTCTCCAAGAAGAAGATTGTGAGCCAATTTTTGAGCAAACAATTCTTTTCCCTTGAGACCCCTAAGCTCAGCTTGAGCTAAAGAGTGTCCCATGCCACGAACTTTTTTCCTCAGATTTTCAATGCGAGAATTTGACATATCTTATCCTTGGTTGAGTTGTGAATAGTGATTGTAAGATTGTTCTGCTTCTTGGGCAGAGTCAAAACTTACTGCGATTAAATCTCTTTGACCATAAGGATGCCAAGGAGTATGAGATTCCTCAAAGTACAATTCCCATTGTTCCGAATCTTGGTTGAAACTTGGTTTATCGAGGGGTTGTCCCTCGCATACTGCATCAATATACTTGTTCATTCTTATCCCTCCATATGGTTGAGTAATTGGTCAAGAACAGATTGTTTGTTGCCCTTGAATCCGAATTCAGATTTTACTATTGAATAGCAACTTCGACCTCTTGACATCTTTAGTCCGTGAATTTCCATTCTTAAACCTCTTGCAAGAGTCCGTAATCGGAATGCGTTAATTTGTTGTGGTGTGTCTAATGTCATGCTCATAATGTATAGTTTGTCAGATTTTCAGTAAAAGTCAAGCCTTAATACCAAGAAGAGTAAAAAATTCTGTGTTTCTTTTCAAGCATTTTTCTTGCTTCTTTGACGAATGTCAAGTCAGATTCCTTGTACCAATAATCGTTATCGGCATGAGGTTCGCCATTTTCGTCAGCCCAAAAATAAGAATCAGAGCCAAAAAAGAATCCATCTGTTTGTGGCAACTCAAAGTTAAGAATCGCATCTTCGAGAGAATCAATATCTTCAGATGTGAGTTGTAATGGAACGCAATTAAAGTCACCATCTTCGTTGGCATTTGGAGAACCTTTGCTTTGCCAAAGACTTTCCATCCAACCTTGCAAGCGATTGTGTTTTCTCCACTCGCCAATTTGAATGTCGTCATCCGAGTTGCGTTTGCGTGGTGGTCGTGCGTATGCGTATTGGTCTAATCCCATGATTTTTTCCTTTTGTTTATAGTTGTGCTGATTGAAATGAAGACTCTATTCTAAGCTCTGTTTGCAATGATGTCAAGCCAAAAATAATATCATCCAATACTTCTTCGGCTGATTGAAAAGTCGAGCCAATTGGAAACTTTTTTGGATGCAATTCGTGTTGATCTAAGCATACCTTGGACATTGGATCTGCCCATGCGAGTTCGCCACGAACGATCTGTAAAATTTGTTCTCTAATTTTTGCTTGTGTCATAATACTGCTAATACTTGTTTGGGTTCTAGTCTTACGGCAATAGCATAGTCTACCATTTGTTCCGTGTCCTTGTCAACAAAATTCTCATACTTATACGGATTATAAGTTACGGGTCGAGCCGTTGGATGCGAATCAATCCATTTGCCAATCCGCCAAGGTTCAATGCAACCTTCAATTCCTGCGTGAACATTTTTGCGTTTCTCTTTTAACACCCTCGCTCTTCCATGCTTACTAACTTTAAAAACGCAACTGTGCATGGAAAGTTCTTTTGTGTGAGCTTTTACCAATCCATCTTGACGAATGCTCCAACAATCTTTGTGAAGATTTTTGTAAGCGTAAACAGGCTGATTAAAATTAATCTCATACTTTTTATCGTTTGGCTTCGTCTTAATCATGTATACTAGTATGACAGGTTTTTACCGCAAGTCAACACTTTTTTTCATTTAATTGAATATAGTTGTAAGTTGTTGAGCTTCAAGGACTTATGCAAAAAGGCCCAGGCGGATTTTCCGCAACTTGTTGATATACAACGACTTATGTAATTTTTAATTTTATTCTTTTTTTACTGATTTTAATTACATTTTATTTTCTTTATTTATTTGGATTGTTATTTGTTTCCCCCTTATTTGTAATAATAGTAATTGGTATTTGGTTGTTGTATTTGGAGGAGATGATATTTGGTTTTAATAGTCTTCATTTTTGTGTTCAATTACTGCGCGAATGAGGCCTATGACGAATGAAAAGATGATGATTATAGTTAAATCCACTATGCAGTACCCGAATACTTCTTCCAAATTTCAAGATCAAGATCAGTAACTGATTTGCCTAGTTGTCGAGCAATACCCTTAAAGATATTCGCGAAATAATGGTAAGTGTTCTCCTTAGTTGGCGTGCTCTTTGGGGCGTCACTGTATCCTTGATCACGAAGGAACCTTAGGATATGCGTATCGAGCATTGGTTCGTCAAAGTCTTCACGACTATGCGAAAGAAAGAATCTTGCTGTTTTGAGCCCGATGCCTGCAACCTGCAATAACCTGTTCAGGGTAACGGTTTGGAGGTCTTGAATCTTTGCTACAGCAACATAAGAGTTGTATCTTTGCTTATATGGACTAAGCTTTGCCCAATGCATGATCTCTTGCAGCCGGCCCAATTTAATTAATTTTCTTATACAATTAAATGGAGTAGTTTCTTTTGTTATGTTTTTTGCTCTCTCTATGAATACTTCTAATTTAGGTGATTCGATAGATGATTTTTTTCCTGCCACATTAATACAGAATAAGATAAATTCTTCCAATTCGTATTGTGTTCTATTATAGTTTGTTACTTTTGCTGGATTAATCATATGTTTTTTTGTTTATGGTTATTGTGCAATGTGAAATACTTTACGAAGGTTGTCGCAATCTAGACCACAAAGAAATACTTCTCTGCAATAGTCAATGTCCTTTGACTCAATATGCTTGATGAGTTTTACTGCTTGATGAGCGGGAACTCGATCACGAGGCATTCCACCCCATTTGATTACGACTTTCATGTGAGGAAAGTGTTCGTTAATTTCAGCGAGTTGATCTGAGTTTAAGTATCCGTAGTTCGCGAGAATGTTTTTTATTGTTTCCATGGTATCTAGTATGACAGAATTAAAAGCAATGTCAAACAAAAAAACCTACCCAAGGAATTTTCCTTGGATAGGCTAATGTGCATGATTAAGAAATAGATGTGGGGAAGGACTACTGTATACCTCCAATTTTTCGGCGTGAACATCAGTTCATTGTGTACCTACTTCAAACTACAGACTAGACATGGTATTGTCATTTGGCTCATTCGATTGAACTCTACCAACCCTACCACAGGGATCTGCATACTTTAGCCCGCTCACGACAGGCTTATTCGGTCACCCACAGGAAGGATTATAAGCCCTTCCAAATAGAATGGAACGAGTCAATGTCCGATAATCAGCAATCGACTCATTGTTCCAAAGTTTTTAAAATGTAAAAGATCAATTTATTTTATTTGATTGAGTTTATTTCTCAATTGTTATACGAGTATTATACTCTATTATTTGTTAAAAGTCAAACACTTTTTTATATATTTGTAATTTTATTATTTGCTACTCTATTTATTCTTAATAGGTCTTGTTGTATTTGATTGATGTATTTGTATGTATTATTTGCATCAATTATTTTATTGTTTGGATATTGTGTGCAATGATAAAGATCAGCAATAAATTCATTTAGCTTGGCGAGTTTAACATATACATATTCTTTTTCAGTTAGCTCGTTGCGAAGTTCTTGTTCTGTGGCGAACATCGAGGCTTTTGGGGATAGTGGCTTAATCATATGAATATTCAGCAAGTTTATTTAAGTTTTTTTTGTTTGCTTTTAACAAAGAATATGTTTGAAAAAGATCAGAAATAGATTTCTTTTTCGTGCTACAATTATTGTATTTTGGTAGATAATTTAAAATAAATTTTTTTTCTGTTTCATTCATCCAAATAGTGCAAAGACTAGGCTTAGGTTTACGAAGAGATATTCTTTTGGTTGAATTTTTACTTACAAGTTTAGCCTCTTTTTCTGTTTTGCTCGGAGGAAGCAAATAATAAACTTTACTAAAATTTTTGTTCGATTGATGCGACCCCACTCTTTGGAGTAGATTTGCTGTTTGCCCAACATAAACCACCTCATCTTCTTCTGAAACCAAGAAATAAACGCAACAAAATTCTTTTGCTTCTCCCTTGAATCTTCTTAATCTGCCAATCTTTTTAATTGATTGTCTGAATTCGGGTTTGATTATTTTTATAAACTCTTCCGTTATCATTACGCAAAGAATCTCCTTCCTAATCTTGCTCGGCTTGCTTCGATTCGTGCAAGACGAACTGCATCTGCTTTTTGAGATAGTTTTGTAGAATAATATATACTATCCTCGGCAACTGATCCATAATTTGCAAACTTACCTTGCTTGTTCGCAGGTGTGTGTTTACCACTTTTAATATCTGCCATTACTTGGCTCGCTCTCGCATTTTTCGCAATACTCATAATTTTATCTTTTTTTAGTTGTAGTTAAGTTGAACACGGACGACATTTATGCCATCTTCTTCATCAAGATCAGCAATATCACATCCATTAAACTTGCCGAATGCACTAATAACATTCTCTTCGTCAAAAGGATTGGCGACAAAGGAACATAAATCATTTCCGTAATAATCTTCAATTTGTATTTTTATCATAATTTTTAAGCAATAATTTGTTTTATGTATTCTAGTATATCAGAATGTAATTTATTGTCAAGTCTTTTTTTTTAAGAAACGAATCCGTATGTTGGAAGATCAAATTCATGATCGAACATTCCTACTTCATCCCATCCATAGAGAATCAATGCTTGATCGAGATCATCTTTCATTAAATGCTTCCTGTCAATAACTGCGAGTTCGCTACCATTTGGTATCATGCCGTCAACATTTTTTATGTCGATTTCTTGAAATGTCATAGCACTTTTCCTCCGACTCTATAGACAGACCATGTTTCTTCGCCCTTGTATTGGCTTAATCGAAAGTTGTTATCTGTTTCTGCCCAATCAACTGCACCTTGTAGTGAACGAAAATAAAGAGGCGATTCGCTCGGACTCGCATCATCTACTAACATATATACTCCCTCTGCGAGATCGCATGGGTTGACATTCTTTTCTTTTTCTACTTGAGCTTGCCACTCAAGATATTCTAGTTGTTCTTCGCAATAATTCATAACCCTAAGTATATCAGATTAGGATTTGTTGTCAAGCCTTTTTTTGTTGAACTTGCTTTTTCCTCCGAATGCTCCTGTTGGAGTAGCTTGTCCGCCCTTCGAGCCGAACATTCCTTTTCCGCTTTTCTTTTTTCCAATTAAGTATTTATTTGAGTTTATTTGATTCATAATTTTGTATAATTAATGTTATTTAAGTTAATATATTTTGCTTTTTATATCATGCAATTTTATTGTTTATTTAGTATATTGTATTGTTTAAGAGTATATACTATAATAAAGCATTTTATATCATGCAAAAATTTGTTTATTTATTTCTTAATATTTGGGCAATTAACATTAGTGTTTCATTTATTTTATTTAATTCTATTCTTACATCATCTGTATATCCATTTGAGATAGATATTTGCTTTGTTAGCTTTTGCAATTCCTTCTTTATTTCGTCCATGATTAATAGTATGGCAGAAGATTTGGCGATTGTCAAGCCCTTTTTAAAAAAATATCAAATGGCGGGATAGACGAGACTCGAACTCGCGACCTTCTGCGTGACAGGCAGACACTCTAACCAACTGAGCTACTACCCCATTATTTGATAAAAATATTTGTACAATTAAGTGGCGGAGAAAGAGGGATTCGAACCCTCGGAAGAACTTTCGTCCTTCAGCAGTTTAGCAAACTACCGCATTCGACCACTCTGCCATTTCTCCTCGAAATAACATTACACTTTATTTGCCGTAAATATTTGTACAATTAAATTCGGGCGAGTCAGTCCACATTCCTTTAGCATATTTGCCGTCATTTGTTTTGAGATTGATTGTTGCGTACAAGTGTTCAAGCATTGCCTTGTCATCTTCGCTTTCTTTATTTGATGTTTTATTTTTTGCAATTATTTTATTTATATCATCTAATATATGATCTATTTCTCTTCTTATGTGCATTACTTATTATTGTTTTTTAATTTTATTAAATATTCTTTTAAATTATTTGCTTCTATATATGCTCTATCTATATTATCATTCTCTATATGAAAAGATATACTCTCATTACTTGTAATAACATTCTCTGTTTCTTCATCATTAAAACAAGAAATATTTTGTTCAATTAATTGTATTATTTCATATGATAAATGCAATACATCTTCATCATTATATTTATTTGCCATTGTTTACTATGTTATTTAATAATTGTAATGTATATTTGGCTTCCCATAATGCTTTTTGTTGCAATGCTTTTGTGGCAGATACCGAATTGACAACCTCCTCGCCTAACTGCATATAAAAATTCATGCTATTATTGCAGAGATTTATGGTTTCGGCTTGCTCTTTAGATAGTTCGTCTATCTTTGTATTGAATATTTCTATTATTTCAGCACTTATTTTTTGTAATTCATCCATTTTTTTATGCAATTAAGTATATTTATTTATTATTTTATTTATTTTCTAATGGTGGAACATCAATATCTTGCGTATTATGCAAACTAGACTCTGTTACATCCATGCTTTCTTCTAATTTGCAACATTCTTTCTCTAAATCTCGCTTGATTTGTGGTGTTGGGGCGGTTTTCATTGCCTCTTTATACAAATTTAGCATTTGATCTTTGTTCATTGGCGGTGGATTATTGATTTTCTCATTCATAATATACTATATACTATACTATAATATAAAACACAAGTCAAGAATAAATGTAAATTATTATAAAATTTTGTAAATAATTGAAAGATAATGACTTATAATATTAATCTGTGAAAATCGTTGGAAATCCATGAGAATTACGCTTGATTGATTGCTTCTTGGGCAAGTTGCTCGACTTTACTCTCTTCAACCGCCTTATTTGATAAAATATTTTGTTCAATAAACCTCTCATTATCAGCACTAATTTTATTAATTTTTTCATGTAATTGCGTTATTTTATTTATTATGTCTTGTATTGTATTAATTTCTTCATCATTTGTTAAACAATCTTCTACCAATTTCTTTAAACAATAATCTAATGTACTAGAATAACATATTAAATGCCACTTATATTGTATATTATTTGATGTATTATTTTGTTCAATTAGCTCGTTGTCTTGCTTGCCGTTCCTTCCATAAGGATTTTTCGCTTTTTGTTTTTGCTTTTTTACTTCAACACACAAGTTTAAAGAGTCATATCTTCTAATTCTATAATTATTTATTGTAATTTGCATTATTTTTTATTTGTTTTAAATTTATAATCGAATGTATTATTTTATATATTTAAGTCGGGCAACCCACTTTCACCCATTTTACCCCACATTTTAATATTTTTTATTATTATTTTTATTTTATATTTTACTATACTAATATTCTTATTATATTGTATTGTTTTACTTATATAGAATGGTATATTGTGTTATAGTATGTGGGGATGATTAATAGGGTATCTTACGAGGTTTCTATGAGGCATTCCTTGGTATGCTTGTTTTTAGTTGTTTGATATGTTGACTTATATGTAACATATATGTTTAACATATGTTTATTCGTAGTTTCTGAATGCTATTGCATATGGAAATCGTGGAATTCCATCGGGAGTAAGTTGGAAATACTTAATGGTTGCTAATTGACCAATATAATCTTTGCGATTATCATAGATTTCTTTGAGGTATTCAAATGAACCTTTGATGTTGCTATTGAATGTGGTATTTGTTTTTGGGCAATAACACACTAAATGTTTTGCAGTTCCACTACGATTACCATTTCCAATATCAATATCTACAACTTTATATTCTGCATCAATAAATTCTTTTCTTTTTAATAATGATGTACTTCTTTTATTATCATACTTGGATAATGATTTGCGAACCATTTGTCCTTCGTATCCTTGTTCAAGATATTGTTCATATAAACTATTTAAATTGCCGAGAGAATAAACTTCATTTGTTTCAACTAATATAATATGTTTGTTTGTCATTAGTTTAGCTTTTAGTTCATCCATTCTAAAGTCAAATGATTGATTTTCATTTACAACATCATTGATCTTTGGTGCATCATATACATGATATTGAATAGTATCTTCTGCTTCTGCGAGTCTTTCTTTATATTCTGCGACTTTCTTTTCAAATGCTTTATCAGTCATTTTTGCTGACTTGATTGGTTTTTGCTTGCGAACAAGTGATGTAATCTTGTTGAAGTTTTCACGCAGATCATGGTTGTATAGTTCACCATCGAGAATAGCGTTTGGATGAGCGAGAAAGAACCCATTTAGGCTTTTAAGGATATGAGGTATGCACTCTATCTCCTTACCATTGCGAGTTCGTCCTACGAGTTCTCCGTCTTCTTTGCGAACAACACAACGAATGCCATCTAGCTTTGGTTGCGAAAAATGAGGATACTTTCCAACCAATTCATCTTGACGATCTTTGAAATTGTGTGCAAGCATTGGCTCATAAAACTTTTTTTTCTGTGCATCTATCTCGTTAAGAGCATATCCACTATCCAATTTCTTTTGGAATTTGGCTTGAGCTTGTAATTCTGCTTGTTGTTGTGGAGTTGTTTCATTACTTCGTCCGACATTCTTGGCGATTGTCGTTGTTGGTTTGTCAGTAGTCTTTTTACCATCAACCAAACCTTTGACTGCATAAAAGGATGCACCATCAATGTGCATCGTCCATTCACGCAATTTTCCTTTAGTATCTATCTTGTATAATGTCTGCAATGTTTTAATCATAGTTCAATAATAAGAAATTATTTGCTTATTGTCAAGCATTTAAATTAGTTTTTGTAAGATTTTTAATTCTTTGATTCCCAAGTGTTTAGATAAATACAAGCAAAAATCTATTAAATTAGCCCGATTTGAAAATACAATGTCATGTCGAATATAATCTGCGACTTGAGCATATTGTCCATCTTGCCAACGCTCGGTTAATTGTAAAAATAAATTACTTTGATTGTCTTCTGCGATCTTGTGCATTACGAACCTTTTGAGTAACCATTACATTTGGCATATCAATGTGTGGCACAAGAGGCTTTGCACCCGAATGCGAAACCTTTTTTGAGACTTCATGTAATTTTACGCTTTGTTCTTTTGGAGTATTTCTTCTTGTTGTTGCTTTTTTGCTCATGTTATTTTATAGTTTTTTTTGTTTAATTAGCTTCTGTTGTTTGTAAGTGATCCCAAGGAAATCCTTCAATTTGATCTAAAATTTCGTTCAGACAACTTAATTCTGAAATGTATGCTTGTTCTTCCTCTTGGCAAAGTGTGTGTGCGTTTGCACAAAATTCCATACGCTCGTATATTTTATTTATTATTTCTTGCATTTATTTTTTTCTCCATCTTGATTGTTTTAGTGAAAGTTTGATTTGTTTGAAATTCAAGTAAACATGATTTAATGTATTTAAATAATTTATGTTTTTATTTAAGTAGGCAATCATGTTCTTTTCTGTATGAAAGTTTATTTGTTTATCTTCTTCGTTATCCTTGTATGAAATGTTGTACTTCAAAATGGAATCTCGTCTCTTGGGTCTTGTTTGAAACTTCTAATATCTTTCTTTCTGTTCATCTTTCGCTCGAATGTCCTTGTGTTATGTTTAATATAACACTTATCGCCATTCTCGTCAAGTTTATTATACGCAATCGCAAAACCTAAAGATTTGAGTGATTCAAGATCAACCTCATCAAGGCTTTTCTTGCGAGTTAAATTATTGATTGCTTGTGCGTGAACAGAAGTAACTACATAAAGAGGTTCGCTTCTATTGCTTATAATTTTATGTTCAACTAAGATTTCGTCTTTCATTTCTTTTATTATTGGTAAATCTGAACTTTGTCTTATGCAACCTTCTATTATTGAGTAATCGCACATTTTTCTTTATTCATTAAATTTTTAATTTGTTCTTTAGTTTCGTTCCAATGTTTATCTGTATCTTTAGTTATTCTTATTATGCTATAATTATACCATACATCACATATCTTGTCAATGTTTTTATCATCAGCTTTTACTTTAAAATGATTCCAACATCTTTCTCCATCATCAGTTTGTGTTTCTATCCATTCGGCACTCAAGCCAAAAGGAAAATACATTAAATTATAATCTAACGCAAATTTTCGTGCAACTGAAACAAAACTTCCATCTGTTTTATGACATTCATAATAGTTTGAGTCTTCACCCCAAGACTCGTAAACGCTAATGTAGAATTGAAAACTATCTTTTATAGCAACATCTTCTTGTTGCCATTTCTGCAACTCTTCATCGCCATGCTCAATTAATTCAACGCTATATAGTTTGCCATACCATTTCATGTGAGACATGATCTTCTTGTTAGAATAAACTAAATTTTGAAACTTCCGAAGAAGTTCATCGTTTGATTCTTTAGTCTGACTTGTTCTTCTAAAACTTACTGATAATCCTTCGCCACTCATCTTTTATTGTTTGCAAATTTTTTTGTCATAATTAAACTCTAAAGCAAATTCTAGTTCTTGTCAAGCCTTTTATCTTCTAATATAGAAATCAATTATGAACGCAAGCACAAGACAACAAATAAAAATAGTAGGTAACATTAAATCATTCATTTGAATATTTTTTAATTTCGTTATTTTTTAAGTTCAATTCTCTTTCGATTTCTTTGGCAACATTTTCACCAACAGATATTTCGTGATCTTTTGAAAGGGAATCTAATAATTCTACTAAATTTTTTCCTATTTTAATTCTCTCTTCATCTCCAACTAAAAATAAGTTATTTGCATTTATAAGCATAAGATCATCTATTTTGACGATAATATGATTGATTGCATCTATGCTTCCTCGTATTCCTAATTTTATTTTCATATTTTAAATATTTGCACGGAGAGTATCCGTGACTAACTCCAATATAGTAGTAATCGAATTACTTGCTAGTCTTTTTCTGCTGATCAGACATGGTAGCTCTTGCTCATTCAATAAGATCAAGTTACTAGTAAACTATCACGAATTACTGAAATCACTCACATTAAGAGGTGAACCTATTTTTAATCTCCAAAAGAATTTGTTATGATTAACATAAAAAGTAAGGCAACTCCACAAGCAATTAAAACATTAATTGCATAAAAAACATCGGGTAAATTATAAATTAAATTGTTCATAAGGAGTTTCCATGTTCGTCATCGCATATTGTATTTAAATGTTGGTTCGATCCTTTATCGTGACATTCATACTCTTCTTCGTATTCATTTAATGCTTTTTCAATAACGCTTGCTAAGACAATACTTTCGCCATATTCTAAATTGCTATATCCTTCGCCAACAAAAATAGAACGATTTTCACATTCAACATAAATTTCTGCTCCACCTTTGCGTGTTTCTGTTTTCCACTTCATTTTGAAAGTTTTTTAATTTCTTTAAGTTTATATCGTTTTGCGAATTCAATATCTGATTTTTGATTCGACATTAATATCATATCTGATCGAACAAAAATTCTCATGCAACTAACTCTATACCTTGTTGATGAGGAACTAAGACTTCAAAAAGAAATCTGCGAACTGATTCTGTTATATCTAATAACTCAGAAAATTCGTTGTAACTAAGTGAGTTGCTATCTCCTTGCCCTCCATAACAAATTCTGTAACCTTCTTCAAGAGGGCAAATATTCTGACCTCGATGCTTGGTATAGTTTCCATGCTGATCTCTCTTCCACTCCCATTCGCAATGAAATGAATTTATGTAAATCAATATATTAACTCGTCCAAGATTATTACCAACGCTATCTTTTCTGTGAGTGCAATCAACAAAGTCAACATTCGCACTAGGAAATTCTGACTTAACATCTTTAAGTTGCACATGAACTGCACGATAATTCTCACTTCCATGATATGAGCCATTGTTCCATGAACTCGTATGCAATTTGCCGTTCGTCTTTTTGCACATCTGTGCATCACGATCACTCTTGCTTTTATAGCTTAACACATTTTCTTGTGGCATTAACTTTTTAATAACATTATTACTTTTGAATATAATGTCTTCGGGACTCCATGTGTTCCAATTTACTTTCGCATTTTTAAAATAATTCATTTTTTTCTTCAATTAGTTTTTGTTGTTTATTCTTATATCTTAGACTATAAATTGTATTGTGTCAAGTTTATTCTTCATCTTCGTCTTCTTCTCTTGTACCAACAACTAAAAGTTTAATGTCTTTGCCATCTCCACTCAATCCAAAAAGTTTTACTGCATCGTTATATATAACTCCATCTTCGGGGTCAATACTGATCCACCCACAATTCTGAATCTGTCCATCGGCTTCGTTTTCAACTATATCCCAACCGAATTCTAGCATTCTTGCTTTTTGGTATTTTGTTAATCTCATATTAAATTTTGTTTAATTATATTCTTTCCAAACTTCATCGAATCCAACTAATGCTTCGGTATCTCCACCGATATAGTCTCCATCGAATCCATTTTTGTTTTCAACTATCAATGCTCCTCTTGATTGAATCTGTTTTACTTTTCCACA
>Ga0222718_10001283_pt1 | contig 24435 bp, 32 predicted proteins | sample C33_27DmetaG_FD_165045 | JGI IMG/M metagenome (GOLD analysis project Ga0222718, IMG submission 165045) | Estuarine water microbial communities from San Francisco Bay, California, United States - C33_27D | ecosystem: Environmental > Aquatic > Marine > Unclassified | place: USA: California...
CGAAGGATTAGTAGTTGATAAAGGTCAATGTGATGACAAGTATTATGCTTGTTACAAAATTAAATTAACTAAAAGATTAGTTGGTGGCAAAGACAGAACGCAAAGCACTATCGATGCTGGAGCTGATGTTTGGTATGTACCATTCGAAACTTCTGATGATGATCGTGAGTTCTCTAATCCTAAGTTACAAGAAAAAGTTTTACCAAGAGTTACAAAAGTAAAGGAGGCTGCATAATGACGAAAGTTCTATCAGTAAGCAATAACAATTACATTCTTAAACCAGGTGATTTAGTAAAAGTCATCAAAGAAAAAAGATATGTGTTTGGACCAATCATAAAAGTTAATTCAATTTATGAAATCAAAGAAACTTGGAGTGGCACAGATGGAAGTGTTGTCTTAAAAAAGAAAACTGAAGAATATGATTTTGTCGTAGATCCATGGGATGTAGATAAAATTTTAAATTACAATAAATCAAAGGAGGTTGCGTAATGGCTAAGTTAAATCAAAAACAAAAAGATCTAAAAAATTATATGATTAAGAATGATTGGATCTTAGAGGAAGTTATCGAGTTAGTTCTGGTTGATATGGGTTGTATGAACCCTCCAGGAATACATCAAACTTGTAAAGAGATGGAAACTACACTTACAAATAAATTATTAAAGGAGGCTGCGTAATGAATATAGTTGCTTTAGTTAGAGTTAGTACAGACAAGCAAGAAGTTAATAATCAAAAATTTGCAATCACTAAAAAATATTCTGATGCATCAATCACCTGGTTTGAGGAACCGGGTGTTTCTGGTGCTAAGAAATTTCAGAACAGACCAGTTCTACAAGATGCAATTAAAACAGCTAAGAAATTAAGATGTCCATTGGTTGTTTATTCTTTATCAAGACTTGGTCGTACATATGAAGTTGGTCAGTTCTTAGAGACTACTAACATTCAAGTTGATGTATTGGATACTCCAAACTTAGATGATGCAATCGCTGGGTTCCATGTTGCAATCAATAGACTTGAAAGAATTAATATTTCAAATCGTACTAAGGCTGCACTTGCTAGATTAAAATCAGAAGGCAAGTTGTTAGGCAATCGTACTAACTTAAATGTTGTTAGAGTTAGAGGTCATGAAACTTCTAAGGCTAATGCAAATCAGTACGCAAAAAATATTTCAGAAATTATTTCTGGCATCAGAGCTACAGGCATCAGTACATTGTCTGGTTTAGCTAATGCTTTAAATGATCGTGGTGTTAAAACTTACCAGGACAAAGTTTGGTACCCGACAACAGTAAAAAATGTCCTAGAAAGAGTGGAGGTATAATATGTGGTCTTATATTGTTCTAGTATTAAAGAAACAGTTCATGACTAAAGTGGACACAGAAGATAAACAATATGTTTACAAGGAACCTATGAGCATAAAAGAAATCTTGATTGGAATTGCAGAAGGTTTAGCATTCTTGTTTTTTTTAGGATCCTTGATTTTAGTAGTTACACTTGGATGTGTAATGGTTGATAGTTGTTATTATTATTATGTACCAGGAGGATTTTAATATGAAAGATAGTGGTAGAAAAACTTCATTCAAAAGAAAAGAATTAGGTGCGAGTGTGATCGGTTCATTGATCCCTGGCATAAAAGGTTTCAAAACTCCTAACGAGGTTTTGGAAGATGCTCTAAATGAGTATCAAGGAAAGGACGCTAAGAATGACTTAGCTAACAATCCAAAGGTTAAGGCTGGACAAGCATTAGAACCAGTCATAACTAAAATGTTTGTCGATGAGTTACAACAAGCAGCAGATAATCAAAAGGCCAAATTTAAAATCTCTGTTCCGGAGAAGGCCAACTTGTACTCATTGGACAATGGGAAACTCGGCAGTTCTTTAGATAATCTTTTAACTATTAAAAGTGGTAAGATTGAATTGACTGATCACAACAAATCAACAATGGTTCTTTCAGATAGTGGTCCAGTTGAAATCAAGAATTACTCTGGATCTGCCGATGATCCAGTATACCCATTAAACATTTATCAATTACAACAGCAGATGCTTTGTACTGGATCTTCCTGGGGCATCCTAGTTAGATTAGTTAAAGGCTGGGAGCTGCAATGGTTTATCTATCAAAGAAATACAGAGATGGTTAATGATATTATTAATTCAGCTACTGATTTCTGGAATAGATTTGATGGGATCCTTGAAGGTAAAGACTACTGGTATCCACCAGAGACTACAGAAGAGGCATCCAAGATCTACAAAGGTAATGGAAATATAGATCCAGTTAATATGGATGGCAACAATATGTTATCTGAATTAATTGAAGAGTATTTGAATGCAGATAAAAATTATAAGGATGCTAAAGAAAATAAAGATGAGGCATCGAAGGCTATTAAATCCATCATGAAGGATCATGAGGTAATTTCTTTTAATGGTTTTATTGTCAATCATAAGACCATGAGTAGAAAAAAAACTAAGATGGTAGAAGTACCTGGTGCTGATCCTATTGTCATGAGGAGGTTTAGTATAAAGGATGTCCGATGAATATAACTTTCAATGGTTCAATGCTTATATCAATGCTCGTAAACTTACAGCTAAGATGCTGCGTGAAAAAATTTTACAGAAAACTGGTTATGATATTGAAGAAAAGTTTATTGAAGAGATCATCGAAGTCATGGGCCAAACAGCATTTGAGTTCATGCAACTACAACAAAAAGTATTAACAATAAATGTCTTAAAGGAGGACTTAACAAATGACACAAGACCAAACGAAACCAGAGAAGAAGGAGAAGGAGAAGATGACGATGACGAACCAACACAACACTAAAAGTATTGTTGATGCTTTGTCTAAGTTTCAAGAGGAAGGTGTTGCTGCTATTAAAGATGGTAAAAATCCATTCTTTAAATCTAAGTATGCAACTCTTGAAGATGTAATAGCTGCTGCGAATGAAGGTGCTAAGTACGGATTAGCATTTACTCAATGCATAGACTTTGAGAAGGATGTATTAGAGGGAGCTGTAGTTCCTACAATGTATGTAAGGACCAGCTTAATGCACAAGGCAAGTGATACAGTTATTACTTCTAGATACTTAGTAGTTCCAAAAAATAATAGATACGATGATAGCCAGGCTTTAGGTTCTGCTATTACTTATGCTAAGAGATACTCACTCCAGGCAATCTATGGATTACCAAGTGAGGATGATGATGGTAATGCCAATACTCATAATGAAAAAGTTATGGCTGATCAAAAAAGAAAGATGACAGTCTGGGTAAACACTATCAAAACTTCTGTAAAACAAACTCTTCAAAATAAAGAGATGAGTGATGCAGAAAAAATCCATGACTTGATTGCTTTAGAAAAAGAAAATAAAGCAGCATTTGAAAAGTTAATGGATCTAGATAAAGGTCAATGGGATATGCTTATGACTTATATCGTTAATGAAAAAAAGAAATTAGGAGGTATAGCGAATGACACTAATGCTGACTAAAAAACAATTAGAGATATTTGATTTCATTAATGATCATATAAAAAAACATAGAGTACCACCAACTCTAAGAGAGATAGCTAAACATAAGAAGTGTGTTCACAGTAATGTACATAGAATGTTAAGGCTACTTGAAAGAGATGGTTATATTAAAGTTCATCCAGCTAGACCAAGAGGAATTGAGGTATTAAAAGATGGCTAAAGTTTTTAAATCTCGTTTCAGTAAATGGTTTGTTAAAGAATTAATTAAAGCATTTGATGGGGAGCATGATGTTGTCGTAGTTACATTTGATGAACACGATGACCAAGGACATCCTCATCAAAAGTTTTATTCAGCAGATGATATTGATTTAGAAGTTATGCATAAGACAGCTACAATTAATATCAGACCATACGAGGAATATTGGATTGAAAAACATAAAGACAAGATAGAAATAGAGTTGCTAAAAAAACCAGAAGAGAATACTACTGGTAATTAATGAAATTTATTTTAGCATATACACTCTGTTCAGCTATTACTGGGTTCTGTAATAATACTATGGTTCATCCAGTTGAGTATAACAGTTGGTCAGAGTGTGCTATTGGTGGTGCCAATGTAACAATCCAACTTAATCAAAAATATTCAAAAGAATTTTCTGAAAAAAAACTGTATCTAAATTACTTTTGTAATGAAGTTCCTAGTAAAAAAGCGAATACTTAGAGAACAAATAAAACACTTTACCTTTAAACCTATTCTAAAGCTCATACAGAGCAATCTTATATTTAATGACAGATGTATCGGACTATGTCTTGAGCATAGCTCTACGAGCTTGTCTGATGGCTTTCTGGGACTGTTTATCAAAGACTTCTAGTGGATATACATTTCTATCTCCATACCCTGGATCTGGATCCAAAGAGTAGGATGAGAAGGTTCTAACATATTCTTTTCCGTTCTCTTCAAATACATCATAGAGATATGCCTCAGTAATTATTGTAGCACATTTAAGTTTATTAAAATCTGTATCACCTTCGAGTGTACTTAGACCAGCAATATCAACCCAAGTTAATTTTAAGAAAAAATATTTTTGGTTATTGATAGTAACTGATTTCATTTCTTTTTAGTTTTCTTTTTCTTCTTACAGTTGGGCCAATCAAATGTTAAAACATCATCTACCTTTTCAAAACAATCATCTATCCAGGCAAAGAATTTATAAATAAGTCTATCAATCATGGGCGACCTTGTCCCTTGTACCTTGATTTTTTAGACATTCTTTTTTCATGTTTATTTTTACTTTTCTTGTGAGCTCCTGGTCCTCTCTTCTTTGGTTTTTCTCTTGGTATAAAATGAGTAAACTTTTGTTTAGCCATTACACAATCTTACCGGTCCAACGGCCATGCTTGTCCATCTGCATTGGAAATATTACTGGCTGTCCATCAATGACAGCTCCAGTAGAAATAATAAATCTCATTCTAAAGTTACGAGCATATTGGAATGCAAGGCTAGATTGCTTAGTGAGACATCCCACCTGGAGTGACCACACTAACTGTGATGGGTTTGAAAAATATTGTATTGCTGCTTTGGAATGAAAGTGTCCCTGGATTGTATGGCAGCCATACTGGAGACTTAGCTTGAGGCCATCGGCTGCTAAACCATGTGAGGCAAAAACCTCTGTACCATCTGATAGTTTAAATTTAATATCGTCTACCCATTCCCATCCTTTACCTACTTGTAAAAATTCATTGTAATGTTTTAAGTAAGCTCTAGGCATTCCATGTTTTAATGCTCTTCTATATATTAATGATGAGTGATTAGAGTGTAACAATGTCATCTCTGGAAATATTTTTTCCAGGTCATGCATAACTTTTCTTGCCATCTTTAATTCATCACCGGCTGATGGTAAGTCTGGATCGCTTTCCCACATGGACAATGCGTGGGCATCACATTCATCACCCACATTAAGTACAAAGTCTGGTTTAATTTTTTTCTTAATAGCAGCAAGAAAGTCTAGAGCATCTGGATGCTGCCAGGGTGCGTGAAGATCTGATATTACTAATACACTTGAGTAACCTTTAGCCATAAAATTCGTCTTGTATCCATTGCTTTACATCAAACCCAGGACAGTTTGGTTTATTAGGTTCAACATCACAATGGCCAATGATTTCCAAATCACCATATATATCTTTAGTTGTATTTATTAAATTATGCAAGGTCATAAATTGTTGGTCAGTAAAGTTATCTCCTCTGCCTACAAGACAGATCCCAACACTAGATCCATTAACTACAACTGCGTGAGCTCCTTGCATTTCTATTGGTCGACCAGGATCCAATGTACCATCTCTTCTTATTACCCAATGGTAACCGATGTCATCCCATCCTCGTTCTTTTGTGTGCCACTCTCTAATTTTTTCTGCACCAATATCCATGTCTGCTGGTGTGTCTGCACAATGTATTACAACTGTATCTGTTTTATTTCTTTTAATCATTTTATTTCTAATTCACTAACACCCTCAAAATACTTATAGTCAAATTCAACAACTCTGCAATCATGTTTTTTACGCATAGACTTTTGTTTATCTTTAAATTCTATAGCCTTCTTCTCTGTTTCAAATATCATATTTGTAAATACTTTATAAAGATCGTTCTGTTTCCAGATCACACACCACATATTACTCTGATATAATTTTTTTTATAGCTTTAGATCCATCTATATTTTCTTCTAATTCTGCTTTAACTTTTCCACATTTGTATTGAATATTATTATTGGCTGTTCGTTCTGCAATTCTCTTTCCTTTTAAACAATCAGACATTGCAGATTGTATTCTATGTTCTTTTAACTCTCCAGCTACAAACATACATAATGCTATTACTGTACTAATGGCCGTTTCCATTTGCTCTTACTTTATCTTTAAGATGTTCAATATCATTCAATGCTTTCTCAAGTTGTGATTTTAAAAATTCTATATTAACTTTATTAGTCATATTCATTTCTTGAGTAGACTGTAATTTCTCTACTGTCTTGTAAAGATCTTCTAATAAAAAATGCTGCTCCTGGTCAGTTGGTACTTGCTCAGATTTTTTAAGTAGATCATTCTCAAATAATTCTCTTGAAGTTTCTAATGATGTAAGTCTAGCTGTAACTTCTGTGTATGCAAACACACCCATTGCAACTGCAATAACAATCCCAATCATATTTTTGATAGGCATACTAACCGAAGTTTTTTCTGACACAGAATATTTCATATACCTTGTAACCTCGGATCTTTAGATGTAATATTTTTTTTAGCTTTGGGCCTAGCAATACTGTCAACACTTCTCTTACGGAGCTGTGCTTTCGCTGAAATCTCTTTTCTTTTTTCATCCAGTTGTTTTTTTAGGTCCCACTTAAAATTCATTTCTTATCTATCTTTTTTAATTTTTCAAAACTTCTTGCACCAGTTAATCCTAATAATGCAAATAATGTAGTCATCAGTACATCGCTTGGCAATGTTGGTAAACTAATTGGATTGTTTGTAATAGCTCCGTACCAAGTAGTAATAGGTATTACTAAGAATTGAAATGCAAATGCCAGGACACAAACCCATGCAAGTGTGGGCCTCCACAATCTCTGTATCCAGGACAACTTACCAGTAGCCTTTGCATCTTCTCTATTTATCTTTGCTTGTTCTTTGTCTACATCGACAAGAGCTTTTAATAATTCTTTCTCTAGATCTGCTTTGTGTTTTGCAATCTTGTTTTTATCTGGGACCAACTCAACAGCTTTATTGAGGATAGGTAGCAGAGCTGTCAATCCTTGTATCATTTATTTCTCCTAACTAATTTTTAGTAATTTTAAAAATCCAATGATAGCTGTAATTGCTGCCCCTACATAGAAGATCGTTTTCAGACCACCCTTACCCATGGCAACTTGCTGCTTTAATTCTGTGATGTCTCTTGTATTTTGTTCTAAGTCTTTGTGTATATGATTTAATTTTTCATTAATATGTTTTAGTGTTACCGAAGTTACAGTTGGTGTAATCTTTTTTCTAGGCATATTAGTATTGCAAAGCAACTCCTCTTATTCTTGCCTCTTTCGTTCCACTTGCTTGATTAGCAAAAGAGATTTTATATTTTAAACTTGTTCCAGCAGTTACACTCAAGTCATTTACTTTAGCCATTTTAATACCAGTAGAAAAATCTGGTAAAGCAGTAAGTGTAGCAGTTGAATAGTTAGAACCACCATCTGCTGATAACTGTAAAACTATATCTGTGTTTAATGCGTTAGTACCTGCTTGGTCTTGATAAGTAATAATAGCACCCATAGAAGATACACTTGATGGTGCAGTTATTGTTGTGCCTGTAAAGTTTCCTGTTGCGTTTGATGTTGTAACAGTTTCTTCTAATCCTTTTATACTAGTCATTCCACTTCTATAAAAACAATTATTAAATGCTCTTGCACCTGTAGTTTGACCAAATGCACAAATAAACCATAAAGCAGAAGTGTCATTAAAATCGCTTTGTGAAAAAGTATATTTATTTACACCATCATATTGAATGTATAATCTGCCATTCATTCTAGCAAATCTTGTTTGAACACTTGAACCTGCTGAACCACCTGAAATGGTTGATAATGCTGAATTGTTTTTTCGTATTGGTGTTGTTGTTCCATTGTTTCCACCTTGTCCTATAAAATAAACATTACCTGCTGAATTGCTGTAATCGAATATGTTACTACCATTACCAATTATTGAAGCTGAATTGTCTGCAACTCCCCATTCATACATTTGGTGAGTTGAGGCTGAAGTTGAACCAAAGTCAGTACTAACTCCTGTAAAACCAACAACAAAATTTCCAGTTAATAAAGCACTAGTGGATTGGTGGTTATAGTTATAACTATCTCCAGTATAACCTAAGTCATCTCCAGTTCCATAAGTCTTTCTTACTTGGTTAGAAAAGAAAGCTGTGTTTGAAGAAGTTAAGCTAGTTAAAGTTCCACCACTATCTGCTGTTGCTATTTGTGTTGTTTCAATAATGGTATTTACAAACTCATTATCATTTCTATTAGCATTAGTAGTCGTATCAATACCAGTATCATCTTGGAATACATCAACTGATTGTGAGTTAGTATTGTAAGCTGATTTGTTTTGGTCAGATGCTTGTCTTAAAGCAAGTGTAGAAATATCATTAACAAGTTTGTTATCGTCAAAAGATGTTGCGTGTTGAGATACATTAGATGCTGCTATTCTAGCATCAGCAAAAGTACCAGAAGTTATCTTAGCTGCATCTAGGTTAGGTATCTTATCAGTTGTTAAAGATGGTATCTCATTAACATCTAGTGTAATTTTAGTATTATCTATCTGTCCACTAGAACCTATTATGCTAGATAAATCTCTCGCTTTAGTCATAACGGATTATGCCTCCGTTGGTGGTGTATAACCTGTAAGTGCTGTTGCTTCAGCTTGTGAAAGTCCTAAGTCTAATAGCTTTTGATTGCCATTAGCTTTGTTAGTTGCGTCAGCTTGTTTAGCTGTTTCTTCAGCTTGTTGTCTAGCTGTATCATTTATAGTGTCTTGTTCTCTTTGAGCAATTTCTTCTGCTGTCATATCTTGAACAACACCATCTACTAATTTTTTCATTTATATATTCTCCTTATTCATTATTGATATTTATAACCAAGTATTACATAGAAACCTGTTTTGAATTTTGCACTATTATTTCCATATACTTGCCAACCAGTTTTTGTAGCTGTATCATTGTTCCATACATGGAATTGATAATATGCGTGATAAAAATTTGGAGTTGAAGTATCACTAACAAAATAAGTGTAATCAATAAACTGTCTGTTATTTGGGTCTGGTTTAAAAATTGTTGCGTTCCAATGTGGGTTCATTTCCCCAGAATTAAAACCCCAACCATTCATTTCAACTTCTGTTCTACCACCATTTAAATCTAAAATTTGACCTTGATTACCACCACTGTTGTCTTGAAGGGCATAATTACTTTGACCTAGATATTGATAAGTGTCATTTGAAACTGCACCACCAGAACTTCTAAATCTAAATTTACCACCTTGAATTGCGCTCACTTGGTACTGCATAAACATTTCCATTTTGTAGTAATTATTAGTTGCCCAGTCTGTAGTAATATCTATTGTATTAACTCCTGTACTATCTAAAGCCACATAACTAACTAAATCAACATTAGACGCAAGATTATCCCAAGTAGGATTAGCACCAGTACCTTGTGTCTTTAAGAATTGACCACTTGTTCCTGCACCAAGTCTAGCAAGACCAGACGCATCTCTATAAACAATATCGCCTTGTGTAGTTAATGTTGTTCCTAAATCTGTTCCATCAGTACCATTAGTACCAGCAGATGACATTTGCTCCCAGTAAGTAGCATTTGGTGGAGCATTACCAGTTGTTGCTGCAATACAGATATAAGAAGATCCAGAGCTCTCTACTACATCGTCTACGACATATGCAGTTGCTCCAGAGTATGAACCCTTCCAATTAAATTTTATAGAACCTAAATCAATTTGTGCCATTGTATATACCTTTCGTGATAATATTATTATTTGTATTTATTTTATTCATAAACATTTCGAGTACATTATATTGTTGCAATTAGGTTTCCGTCAGAGTTTATACTAAATGTAAATCCAGATGCAGAGAATAAGACATCATCAAATGCAGCATACTGAGCATTAGTAATATTATCTACTCCCTGGTTAGTTGTCGTTACAATTAAGTTTCCACTACTGTCTTTATTAAATCCATATACTTCAGCACTCGATGCATTGCCTGGCTGAAATTGTCCAGCACTTGAGTTGTATAGTAATACTTGCCCGTCTTGTACTCCAGTTGTCTGTACATCATTAGCATCATCAATAGAGAAGTTTGCTAACTCAAATGTTCCGTAGGCTATTGCCTCTAAAATATCTCCAGACGCAGCTCCAGAATTTAGTACGATGCTGGTCCCGTTAGTTGCTACATAGTCATTAGATGCACCCGAAACTAATTTCACCCCGTTTAAATACACATCCATGAAACCACTATCGTAGGCCAAGGTATTTGTATTATCATCAGATCCACTAAATGTTGTCTGTGATGCAGTAGCAGTATATTTAAACCTAGCAGCAGTCCCATTAACAGCAGACGCAGCAGTTACCCACCCGGATGACGAGTAGACTTTCATGACCGAATTTGCTGTGTCGAACCATAAATCTCCTATGTCTAAACTTGTTGTAGGCTGACTTGCAGAGATACGATAAGTATCAGCAAAATTATTTACATCAGAAATATTTGATGCGACTGTTCCAATATTATTAGATCCAGATAAATCAGCAGCTACTGTTCCTATTGTATTAGATCCAGATAAGTCTGTAGCGACTGTGTTAATATTTGTAGAATTTGCATTAACAGCATTGATGTTAGCAGAATTTGAATTGACAGCACTAATAGCAGTATCAATATTTGCAACAGCAGTTACATCAGTAGAAATATTTGCTACAGTTGAAATGTCTGCTGCATTGTTAGCCAAAGTAGTTAAACCAGTTGTGTTAGCTAGTGTTGTAATATCACCAGAGATAGCAGCTAATGTAGAAATATTATTTGTAGGTGAAATTTGTCCAGCGACTGTTGTGATGTTTGCAATGTTTGTACTATCACCAACTGTTTGAATAACTCCAATGTTTGTTCCAACAGTATCAATCTCAGATACAGCCTCATTTAAATCATTCGCAACTGTTTCAACTTCAGAGACAGCCTCATTCAAATCATCGGCTACTTTTATTACATCATTAATATTAGTTGCTACTGTATTGACTGAGGCAATATTTGTTGCCACAACCCCAATATCGGTTCCGTCAGCAGCTACTGTTTGTATGTCAGATGAGATACCGGCTACTGTAGAAATATCAGATACGATTGATGCTAAAGTATTTAAGTTTGCAGTTGTTGGTCCAAGCTCTAATCCAGTACCAGCACTATCATATGAAATAACTCTTGATGCATTGTTAGATACTGTTGCATCATAAGGAAAGTATATTGGACCAGATGTTCCAGATCCAGTTATTGTTCTAGGTGTACTTGGTTTTAATTGTAAAGCTCTGTCAGTTATTTCTTTTATCTGTTGTTGTCTAATAACTGTGTTATCAAATTCTGTGTCCAGGTTAGCTGTAGTAATATCAGCAGCAGTATTTAAAGTTGTGGTTCTAGATAATGCTAGATCTCCAATAATAGTAACTAGATCTCCAGAGCTCGGAGTGTAATTGGTTCCACCTCCACCAGAGTTATCTATAAATGTAATTGATCCAGTACCATCTGCATTTAGTGTTGCATTGTATTGAACACTTAAAGTTTGAGCTGTATCATTTACATATACTAATAATTCATCTGTAACATTAACTTGAAAATTAAAGTTATAGGTAGCCTGGCCAGTAGATACATACTGTTCCCTTCTTGCAGTTTCATTTATAGCAAATGTAGCCATCCTATCTTCTTCCTTTTTCTTTTACTTTTTGTTTTAAGTTTTCTACTTTATCATTAAAACTTGTATTATTGGACAAGAACAAATCTCTACCAGTTTGTTTGTATTGATCTACTATAGAATTTATTTCAGTCATTTGATCACCAGGTAATAAATCTTGAAAGTCAACATTGTTAACTAGATCACTTAACTCTTGTAGTAAATCACTCTCACCATCTCCATCTTCATCAGTATTAATGTAAGCAATGTATTCACTATACTCATCTTGTGTCATTGGTATTCCACCAATATTATTTTTTGGCATTGATATACCTAATCCAGCTTTAACTAAAAACTCATCAACATCATTATACTTTTCATTCATTATTCTTATTGGTGAAAACATACCTTGTTCTGGGCCTACCATAATTTCATTCCATAAAGTAACTCTAGGTTTCAGATCTGTATTAAAGAATGGACTATCTTTCATTGCTTTATTGTATGCTTTATAGAAAGCTCTAATAGGAGCTGGAATATCACCATCAAATTGTTTTCTAAACCAATCAGCTTGTTCAGATGTAATATTGGTATCGTATATAGTTATATCTTGCATTCTATTTAAGTAACCACCAAAAGTACCAGTTGGGTTTACAACTAAACCTACAGTACCTTCAGTTACTTTTTCAGTTAGAATAGTTAGAGCTCTAGTTACCATACCTTCTGCATCACCATAGCCTGGCTGAAATAATCTTCCTAATTCTTGAATACCAGTTAAGAATGGTTGTTCAGTCAAATAAGGGAATATTGCACCTAATCCATTACCAAATAATGATGTCATATTATTAACAAAATTAGGATCTGCATATTGATCTGGTCTACTAGCCATGTATGCCATGTCAGCAGAGATTGCTAATAAAGATGATATAGGATCAAACCTTGCGTAAGATATAGATTTGTATAATCCAGTTTCTTTATCTAAGATTGCTATTGAATATGGCTGCAATCCTTTTCTAAGGAATGCTTGTCTCTCAGCTTTATTCATTGGGGCCATACCAGTAATCATAACATCCTGGTCAAACCCAGATCCACCATAGGCCATGGTTCCAAAGAAATACATTAATGTTGAACCAGTTGAAAGTTTAGCAAGAGCTAATTGTTGTGTAGCTTTTCCATTCTTACCAGAAAGATCCATTCTAATTTTATTTCCTAATTCACCTGGTAGTAATGAACCACCAGCCATCATAACAGGATTTCGTTTATTACTTTCCATAAAGATGTTCATGACTGTTTTGTAGAATGGTACAAACAATTTCATTTCTGGAATATTAAAGAATGTTTGTGCTTTTGAAAAAACTCCTGGAGGTAGATCTTTTTGGAATGTACCTTCTAATGCAGCATCTTGAGCTTGTTTAACTACATCACTAGATGGATCAGATAATGTTTTAATAAATACTTTTTGTGCATCATCTTCAGATAGACCATCTGCAATAGCTTGATTAAATTTTCTAGTTGCAAGTCTTTCTAATTCCATTTGAAATAAAACACCTTTAGCAAATTCATCTTCAGCTACTAATAATCTTCCAGGTATTCTTGCGTATGTTCCCATCATCTCAAGAGTGTGGCCCATAAAAGTATTTTGATATTTTTCTGGTAATAATCTTTTACCTAATGCATTTGGTTTTCTAAGATCTAATTTAGTTGTAACAGCCTCACCAGTTTTAAATGCCTCATGAGCATTAACCAAACCAAGTTTAGTTCCATACTTCATAGACTTAATCATTTGCCAAACTTCATTAAACATAATTCCTTCTTTAGAAGATAGGCCAGGGATCTTATTAAATGTAGCTGCAATACCATACTCAGCAACACGAAGAGTATTAAATGTTGTGTTACCTACTATATTAACAATGTGAGTAATTGGACTTGCAAGTTTAGAGTTAACCCAAACTTCAGCCCATGCATCTCTAATTTTTGTAGCATAAGTATCTTTAGCAAATTTATTTTGTTGATGTGGTTTTAATGACAAGAATGCAGATGCAATTTTAGTTGCACCTTCTAGTGATAGATCTGCACCCATTTCTTCTTCTAAAATTTTAACTACATCTAAAGCACCTTGTTCTGTTGGAGTTTCTACTTTAGATACAATACCAAGTGTTCTACCACTTTCAGATACAGATGCAGCAGTCTGTGAATTGACTGCACCATACAATCTTAATACTTGATAAAAATTTTGTATTTCTTTTTCACTTGCATTACCACTTAAAACTATATTGGCAAGTTTCTCAGTTTCTACTCTTAGGATCTGAGTTTCCATAATAGCTCTGTAAGTAGTTGGTAGATCTAAAATTTCTCCTGGTTTCTTTTTAAGAATTTTTAAGTAAACATCATTTCTACCTAACTTGGCAGCCTCTGCTGCAATAGTCTCTACAGAGATCTTACCTCTTTTAGCTTTGTCAATACTGTCTTTAAAAATAGTAGCAACAGCATCTTGGAATTGTCCTGTATTAAATAAATCAGTTTCTCTTAATGTTTTTTGTAATGATCCTTTAACTTGATCTAAGTTACCAAGTTGTAAGTTGGTTATTGTATCATCAATAACTTTTAATTGAGTGTCTGAAAATTCACCAAAGATAATATTACCAGTACCAGGTTCAAATATAAAATCTTCACCTTCTGTTTTGGTTCCCAACATTTCTTTTTGTTTTTCACCAATCTCTTTTAAATTTTCACCATAAGGTTTATCAGTTAAAGTCTTTTTATCTTTTGGTTTAGGAAGTTTTTTTGGAAATAGACTAGCAACTTGAACATACTCCTCTTCATTAGAACCAGGGCTTTCAGATAAAATAGGATTATCTTTTTCTTCTAAATTATTTATGTCAGTTGATGACTGCTCAATATTCTCTGATGGAATATTTTCAGAAGTAGTACCTTCTACTTTTTCTAAGAAATCTAAATCTGGAGATTTAGTATTATCAGTTTTGTTCAGAGGATCCTTCAACATTATTCGGTTCCTCCTGGTTCATTGATTTGTTGTCCATTGCTCTTCGAATTTTCGACATCACCAGTCTTGCTCTGTGGAATGCCTCCTTCGATGTCATTGGTTTTTCGTTCAATGATTGATTTGGCTGCGTCTGCGTAACTTTTTGGTTCACTCTTAACTCCTATTTTTGTGTATAATCCTTGTTCAAAATACCATAGAACAGCTTGTGTGTCACGATTATTTAATGTGATACCATATTCATTTTGTAAGGTATTTCTTATCTGTTCAATATAATCATCCATTATTTTTCTTTCACTTAAATTTCTAGGTTGATCAGCACTAGCTTTTACACCATCTTTTTTAATTGTGTAAACATTACCAGACTTTCTATTAAATCCTCTAGTAAACCAAATATCTGGTACACTCTCATCAGAAGTACCCATTAGACTTTGCATAAACTTAGAAACTTTAGGACCAAACATATCAGCACCATAGATCTCTTTATCTAAAGCTCCAGAAATAGGTTTCATTCCATATTCTTTTCTTAATGTATTTAATTCTCTTCTTGTTGTTGGAGTATCTAAGAAATCTATAAACTTATCTAATCCATTTTGATCAATGTATTTTTGTACAAATTCTAGTTGTCCTTTTAAATGAGATCTTTGTGTCCATCCTTTTTCATCACCAACTTTTGCTTTACCCATTTTAACCAGGACATCTTTTTCTGTTTGCTTACTTAATGGATTAGTTGTTGGGATCTTACCAGTATCTAAATAAATATCTGCAATGTTTGCTGCTACTTTAAAATCAGATCCTACATTAACTCCTGGAGACGAAATAGCAGTTAAGAATACAACAAAGTCTTTAATATCTTTATTACCTTTAAACTTAGGATTAATCTCATCTAGTTTTTCCATGGCAATTTTAATATCTTTGTCATACCATCCAGCTCCAGTAATCTCTTGCTTTAATTGATAATTAACTTCTTCTACACCTTGGTTAACCATCTTAGTAAAGTCATCTGGATTATTAATATCTAGTTTAGGTGCTTGATCAAAATGATTTAAGATGTCATCAATTTTAACTTTATTGTTTTTACCAGATCCCTGTATAACTGGAGTAACACTATCCATAATAGATAAAGAGTTGTAAGCATCAGCTCCTTCTAATTCTGGTTCGTACTTAAATGAACCTTCGTCAATTTGTTGTGCTAGAGGCCCATCCGGGTTCATAGCAGATCCACCAGAGAAGTTCATTTTGTTATTTATTTCTTGGATTGCTTTGTCATTACCTTTAAATAATTTTTTCATTCCTTTGATTGTCATTTGGAATAAAGGAACCAATGTTTCACCAATGGGACCTAATGGAGCATCGGCTAATATAGCTTTAAATTTTTCTTCAAAGACTTGATCTGCATCGTAACCACCTTCTACATTTGCTGGAGTAGCAAGATAATTAAATACTTCTTTTGCAATACTGTCTGCTTTAGTTGTATCAACATTTAACATTTGAGAAATAAATCCTACAAAGTTTGGATCTCCAGGAACCTGGGCAGTAGCTACAGTTGCACCTTCTGCTGCAAGAGCTCTAGATATAAAAGGCCAAACACCTTTTGCTTTTATTATTCCATTAAATAGTTTGTAGTATCCAACACCAGGAGTTAAGAATTGAGTAATGCCTTCTGCAAATCCACCGGCTAATGTTTCAGTCTCCCCAATATTAGGATATACATTTTCTGCAAAAAACTTTCCAATATCTGTAACAATGCCATCACCTTCTGGATCTAACATCTTCATACTCTCTGGTCCTAATACAAACTTCTCAGCACCAGCAGCAAGTAAACTTATAATACCTTCACCAAGTTTAGCTCCACCTCTTACAGTACCAATACCAATATCTTTTCCGTAGTAACCTACATCTTCAAAGAAAGTTCTTTTAGCATTTTGTTCTAACTTATAACCATCATTACCAAGAAGATAATCATTATCACTTTCTTGGTACTCTTTATAATTTAAAAACATATCATCAATATTACTCATATAATTTTCTTAATGCGTTAAGCTCCTCTATTAATAAATTGATTTGTTGATTTGTAATACCTCTAGGTCTTTCAAATTTATCATCAAAAAATCCACCTTCTGATGTAACCATATCTTCAGTTACTTTATATTTAACACCTGGTTTTAATTCTTTTAATTCTTCTAATTCAACAATTAATGCATCAATACCACCTGGAGTATTAATAAAATCATCTGCAATATTCTTGTACTCTGGACTGTAGAATTTTTTAAAGTATCTTGTCCAAGCTCTACCTTTTAATCCAAAGTCACCTTTTTCACTTGTAATTGTTTTTTTAATTGTTTTGATTTCTTTATCAATATCTCTGGCCTCGTTAACATTACCAGTAATTGCTTTTGCCTCTGCCATAATATCTTGAGCTGTTGCGTTTGGATTAGCTCTCATATAATCCATAATTTGATTAGATGCATTTCTGAATTGTTCAAATGCAACTTTAGTATCTCTGTCTAGTGTGATCATTCCAGCCTCTGGAAAACCAAAAGAATTTCTCATATACTTTTCTGCTGCTCTGTACTCTTCGTTTTTCTTAGTTAATAATTTAGATTTAAGATCTCTCTTTTGATCAATACTAATTGCATTATTGTCATAAGCATGATTAATTTCTGACATTGATAATGTTCCACTAAATAACATATCATCAAGATCAGACATAACTTTAGAATCTAAGAAATTACCATCTTCTTTGTCTTGTTGAATATCTGTAAGTAAATCTTTATACAGATCTGTATCTAAACTTTTAGCCTCTTCCACTATTTCATTAGCAGTTGTAAAATTTTTATTTCTTACAGCCTCTAAGTATTTAATTTCAAGATCATCTTTCTTTGTTTTAATATCTAAATCAAATGCTTTCTCATTATCTTCAATAGATTTGATACGATTGTTTTTCCATTCTCTTACACTATTTCTAAATTCAGCTTGTTCATTTTCATCAAGTGAATTGTAAATAGCCTGGAGTTTTTTATTGTCATTAAAATTACCATTCTGTACTTGTTTCCAAATTTTAGCTGCTGAAGTAGCACTTGTAAGATTTTCTGGTTTATCTACAAACTCACCAAATAAAATATTCTTTTTAGTTTGTAATACTTTTGCATCCCACTTTCCTTCCCACTTAATAAAATCTTCTTTCTTCATTCCTTTACCAAGTAGTTGAAGTCTGTATCTATTTTTTAATAAATTTAAATGTTCATCAATACCAACTTGTTGAGCTGTACCATCTTCACCTATAACAGTAACAATATGACCTTTAGACATTTCATCTGGTATAGTATCAACTAATTCATCACTAAAAATAAGTGTGGTACTATCAGTTAAGTTTTTATAATCTTTAACAATTTTATCTGAATAAGATGAGTAGTAAGCACTAGCTTTACTTGCTAGATCAGCTTTAACAGTTATTGCTGCCTCTGCATCAACATCTAATACAGCATCACTATAACCTTGTACAATAGCATTAAGTTGATTTTCATATTCATCTAAAGGCATATTAGTTGTGTTAGCCTCAATCTTTAATGACATGAAATCTTTCTGAGCTTTGATAGCCATCTCAGTAGATAAGAATGATAATTGTGTTGCTCTTACAGTTTGGCCATAACTTGTATCTTTATTACCACCTACTAATTTTTCTCTTTCTACTGGTGATGCATTTATATAATCATTTACACTAATAGGATTAGATGCAGCATAAGTCTTAGCCTCTTCTATTTGAACCTTCTCTTCTTTTTTAATAGCAAACTTAACAAGGCTATCTAATTTTCTTTCCATAGTATTAGCTCCACTTGCCATCTCTTGGTATTGAGCAAATGAAACACTCGGTATTCCTACCGATCTAACTAATCCACCTTGATATATTTTTCTCTCTGCCATTATGCTGTACCTTTCTTATCAAAAGCACCAGTCTGTCCTAGTGTTGCCATATCTGTACCAAACCCAAATATTGCACTCATTATTCCAGCTTGTTTAGCAGCCTTACCAGCAGCTCTTAAATTAGTAAATTCTACTATTCCTAAGTTTTGCATTATCTCTTGATTGATTTGTGCAACATTAAAATCTTCTATTCCATTTCTTAATGAAACTTGTTGAGCAACTAAAATGTTTCCTTCATCAACTAATATTCCACCAGCAGCACCTTTAGCTATAATTGATGATAGAGCTTTATTAGTTTCTTCTAATACTTTTACTCCAGCCTCTTTACTTTCAATTCTTTTATCTTTGTATTGTAGAAGTTTCATATCAGCCTGGGCATCGTAGTATGCCTTCTTAGCCATACCTTCATAGTATGCTGCGTATGCTTTACCAGCCGATGCTGCTACTGCTATTGCTGCCCAAGGAAATGCCATTACTGTCCTACACTCACTTTAAATTCAATTCCCAATAATGTAAAAAATAAAGGTTCAGACTGGGAAAATGTCATCTGTCCTCTTCTGTCATAACCTAAAATAGGTTTTCTTCTTTTTAATCCAGTATAAAATTCACCACCTATAAATGAAAAATCATTTCCATTAAGTGATAAATTTTGTGTCAAGTACATATTTGCTGTTGCCTCTACTATTCTTTTTTTCTGTGCTATTACATTACCACTAGATAATTTTAATTCCACCGGTAAAGTTTTAATTTCTGGAGTAAAGTCTAATCCTATTTCAACATAAGAAGTTGGGACACTATCTAAAATAATCTCACCAGAAGATACCACTTTATCACTTTGCATTTGATCATCAGCAATAACTTTTACAGTCTCACCTTCTAAATGATCTAAACCAGTTACAGTTGTTGTTCCAGGTAAACTTGCACCAGTTAATAAAACATTACTGTCTGTAGTATTGTCATCATTAAATGCCTCTACATAATAAACAGTAGATCCATTAATAGTTCTTTTTACTACAAAATAAATTTGATCAACATCAACAGCAACTTTTACAAACTCACCATCAATAGTTGATAAAGATGGAGCAATAACATTCTGTCCTCGTAGAATAGAATAAGTTGCAAGAGATCCATCGCTGCCATTAACAATCATTAATAAGTCACCATCATCAGTTGAGGTTGCTTTTCTAAGGGCCATATCAGATGGAGATCTTAGTAAGTGAGAAGATAGTAAAGAAATATTATTAGAGATATAAGATAGTTCTACATCACTAAATAAAAATTCTCTTAATGCTTTACCAGCTCTTTGAATAAATAATGTACCACTCTCAGCACCAACGGGTTTAATACCTTCTTTAGCTCCTCTTCTTGTTGCTGTACTTACAACTAAATTGTTTGGAGTAATAGGATCTAGTGATGCCTGAGAAATAAAAAATTCACCTCCCTTAGTAAAGATCTGTAAGTCTCTACCAGCAAATAATCCAGTTATAGCATTAACACTATCAGTTGCTAAAGTAGCCTCAATAGCATCATCATCTAAAGTTTCTCCAGGATTAAAATCAAAGAACCTTGCAACTCTAGATGCAAAAATTGTATTAGGTCTAGATTTAGATCCACCAAAATATAATCTACCCTGGTGAAAGGTTACAGTTCTTGGCCATCCTTTAGATGAGCTCCAGGCATCTTCATATCCACTTTCAATAAACCATGATCCAGATGCAACAGCATCCGTATTAAAAAAAGGTATTTCAACAATAGCCTCTACTTCACTTGATGAAACAAATCTTGTAATTCTTGCTCTACCTATTCCATCATTAGTTTCAACATACTGACCAACATCACTAGCAGAAAAAGCTCCACCACCACCAGTCAATGTAATATTTCCATCAACTTCACTTGGTGTTAAACTATGAGAAGGACTTGATGTTGTAATAGTAAATGCATACTGAGGTATGTATTCAAAAGTTATATTTGTAATTGTCCAGGAGCTGTCACTTGCACCTCTAGTAATTTCTACTGGTTGCATATCTTCATGCACTACAATTAATGTATCAGCAGACTGAGCATAATCTAAATTAGCTAAGTATGAGCTTTGAATTGTTGTAGTTAAATAATCATTACCAGATCCATTAATGTTAGTTACTAATTCTTTATCTTTATAAACATACATTCTATTATTAACAAATAACATCATGTAACTTTGAGTAGTTGAAAATTCAAATGGGACCAATCTTACTCCATCTTGTGGATTAGCAGCAGAAGGTATTGTACTAATATATTCTAATCCTGGTCTACGAATAGCACCACCTTGTGGTTGGATTAAAACATTACGAGCTTTATCAAGAGCATTATAGTATTGATTAATATCAATTCTAGAATTTAATAATGGATCTAGTTCTCCAGTTGTAAAATTTGATTGAATAGTTACAGCTCTGCTCATTAGTCTCTAACATCTGTTAATGGGAAATCCACTATTGCGTAATTTGGTTTTCCTCTTCCATCAATATTAGTTGCTTGTCGAAAATACCCACCCCTTCCATTTTCGCTTTCCGTACCCACAGCTACTTTTCTCCAATAATCAGATTTAGTAATTTGATCTGTTACTGGTTCTGCTAGATGCCATGCCATCATATAAACGAGTAGCTGAACAAAGTATGAGGGCATTAGTCCTTCTGTTATTACACTTGAAATATAATCTATGTAAATAGTTTCTTCATTAGTAGCAATAGCTGGTCCGGATGATGTATATAAAATTTCGTAATTTTGTATTGGTAATATTCTTGTCGAGCTTGAATTATAAACTTGTAAAGGTGTAGATGAAATTGCAGTTGAAGGCATTACATATTGATATGCCCATTCGTTAATAGGTGTTGTAGAAGATCTTGCTAATTGTGTTTTAGTTAAGGCAAAAGACCAAGGATACAAAGACAATGCTTGTTTCTTAACTGTATCATAAATTTGATTACAAACTCTTGATGCATCATTAGATGTATCTGTAAACGATGAAATAGTATCAGAACCTAACAGCACTAATGCTTGGTTACAGATTGAAACATTTGTATCTCCACTTGCCATTTAAATCCTCTAATTTGTGAAGAGGCCCCGAAGGGCCTCCCCATTATTAGTTATTAGTCTGCGTCTGCAACTGATAGAGCTGTTCCATCAGATACATCAACAACTCCACTTGCGTTACTTAAAACAGTAACTAAAGTAGAAGTTGGTACAGAGCTATCCCATACATGAATTAAATCACCAACTTTTAAAACATCAGAGGCACTATTGAAGTACCCTTCAGTATTAATGTCAGCAATCGCATCAGCAGTAGGTGCTGTGTAACTCCACATTTGAGGAGCATTACCAGCTTTAGCTTGACCACCGATTGGTTGTAAGTTGTCTTTAGTATAAGCCATAATTATTCTCCTCTATTAGCTTTCGTCACAAGTTATTTTAACGATACCTTCGTCATCAATAGCTACTGCACCAGCAGAGAACATTGAGTTCACTAAGAAAGAAGTTTTCTCTGGAACATAATTGATCTCAGTTTTCTGGTTCATGTTTACAGCCATACCGATTGATGCTCTGTGGAACGCAAAACAAGTTCTGTCGTTTGTTGATAATGGTAGACCACCTTCATCTCTGTCTCCAATTACATAGAATTTGAAACCTAAGAAAGTGTTGATCTCACCAGCTACTAGAGCTTTCACAGTTGCGAAATCTCCAGAGATTGCTCTCTCATCGCCTAGTAACCCAGATAAGTTATTAGCATGAACGATAATATGTCTGTCGTCAAACGGGACATTATTAGCATCCATAGCTTTTTTAGCAGCAATTAGCTTTCCAACATTTAAGTTAGATGCTGTTGCTGATCCAGATGTTACTACTGTTTTAGCTACAGTTGAAGGTGAAGATGCTGCATCTAATCCGTCAAGGATTAATTGATCCATTCTTCTACCGATTGCTTTTGATACTACTTGAACAAGCTCTTGTCTTTCATCAAAGTTTACTTTTGCTTGATGGAAGATGTCTGAGTATTCAGCAGCATTGTAGTCTGACATAGTCGCAGTCACTTGACTGTATGTTACATTTAATGGAGTAACATCAGTTTGTGGAATACGAGCAGTCGCACTACCCTTACCAAGTTTTGGAAACTTGTAAGTGTTACCTTGTACACCTTGTCTTAGCCTTACGCATCCAAGAAGTGAGCTTTCACCTTGATATGCTTGTTTTACCTCGGCATCGAAAAGAGTAACAAAGGCATTTGTTATTGATTGTGCCATAGTTTTTCTCCTTTTATTAACACATTAGTTTTACTTAACTTGCAGTTGTCGGGGTAAAGCCCGGCTGACAAAAATGGTGTCTTTGCTCACCAGCCAGAAGGCCATTTATAAATTTGGTTATCTTCGCCTATAAGGATAGTCGAATTTTATAAATTAAGCAAGTATCTAAATTAAAAATTTTCGTTATTAACTTTACCTGGAAAAGCTCTAGAAAATTGTTCTTCAACTTTTCTACGGAAGTTAGGATCTGTTTTATATTTAGGATCTGCTACCATTTCATAAAGTTCTTGTTTACTTGCAGCTCCATCTACATCTACTGGTGCAGTTGGAATTGTCTGTTCACCATAGTATTTTCTGATTTTATTTAATGCATTAATACCATTAGCTGTTGCAGCAAATACTTTAAATTCATCAAAATCTTGATCAGACCATACACCTTTAGCAACTAATCCTTGTCCCCAAGTCTTAATACCATTAATAATTTGATCTGCATTAGGTCCAAGAGATTTAGCCTCTTCCTCTAAATTAATACTATCTTCTTGTTCTTGTTGTTGAGATAGTGTTTTAAATGTGGTTACAAGTTTATCAAAGGCAGCTTGTGTTGGTTTATTATCTTTTGCCCAATCTAAAAATTCTTTAGCCAGGACATCATTCTCAACATCAACATCTTCCATTACAGATAAATCATACTCAGAAGGAGCTTTGTGTTTACCCATAGAAAATTGTTTTTGCAATTCTTTATAAGAGTGACTTAACTCTTCTATCTTAGCACCAGACTTAGGATCCCAAAATTTATCTTCTATGTATTCTGGTTTTTCTAAAACTTTAGTTTCTTGTTCAGCTTTAGCCTCTTCTACTGTTTGATCTTTATTCTCATCTTCTAAATGAGGAATAATTGTTTCCTCTGGATTGGGAGCTTGTTGCTCTTCTTTTGGATTAGTGTTTGCTAATAATCCTTCTGACTGATTTATATTTTCCTCTGCACTCATTGTTTAGTCCTTCCTATTCTAGTTTGGATTTCTCTAATGATACTATTCTGGCCTTCTCTCGCATAGCCAAAACTATGATCTCCACCAGGGATCCAAGTTGGTTGTTGTAAAGTTTTATTTATTAGAAACTCTAAAACTTTTTTTCCTTCTTCAGTTTCGAAAGTTCTAGCAAATGCTTTGTTGGTTTCTAATTCTGTATCTTTGTTTTCACTTTTAGATTTTACATCTAAAAATTCTATTCCATCCCAGCCTTGTTTCATGATCTAAGTTGTTCTTCTACAGCCTCTTCTGGCATTGGTGTTTCAGTTGGACCAGGAGCTTGTCCTGGAGCTTGTGCAGCACCTTCCATTATTTGCAT
>Ga0222718_10001284_pt1 | contig 24370 bp, 29 predicted proteins | sample C33_27DmetaG_FD_165045 | JGI IMG/M metagenome (GOLD analysis project Ga0222718, IMG submission 165045) | Estuarine water microbial communities from San Francisco Bay, California, United States - C33_27D | ecosystem: Environmental > Aquatic > Marine > Unclassified | place: USA: California...
GAAGATTGCGCGCCATAAGTTTTCGGGGGTGCAAGGATCTGTTGTCGCTGGCTATGGCGCAGCGGGTATTGATATCGCTTCCGGCACACCCATGCGCGTTCTGCGTCAAAACGCCCGTGAATTTGAGTACGATCTCAAAGTGGCTGACTTCAACAATGCTCTAACAAATTTGCAGATCACGGATACGAAGAGAGGCATTGAGCTCAGCGCTGAACTTTCGCGAATGGAAGGCGGTAACGTGGCTGCAGCATATCAGGCGCAAGGGCGCGCAAGTTTGCTCAGCGGGTTTGGAAGTGCGGCGCGGCGTGGCTATTCAACAGGCATTTTTGACAAGTCTCGTAATACTACTAGTTCAACAGGGATCTTTTCTTTATGAGAATACCCATTTACGAAAGCCGTGGGCAGCTAAGCACTGACACCCCAGGCCGGTCTATCTCTGCGCGCATGTCTTTCCGTGGTGCAGATGCGATTATGCGTCAAGGCGAGGCAACACAGGCAGCTCTTAAAGCAGTTCAAGACTTTGCTGACATGCGTTATGAGATGATCCTTGAAACGCGCTTAAATGAAAAAGACGTCGCAATGCGTGACCAATTGCGCGACATGGCACGGGATCTTATACGAGGCAAAAAACTTAATGCACTCGACGAAATTGATGGTCAACCATCAGAGTTCGAAACAAGAGCCACTGCAGTAAGAGACAAATTAAAAAGAGAATTGGGAACTGACCGGCGCGCTTTAGCAAAATTCGAGCAAAGTTATCAGCTGGCAAGCGCGAACACTAAATGGTCACTCCGTGATAAGTTTGATGATATTATACAAGCAAGACACCAGGTATCAATTAAATCTAAAGCAGATCAAATTATAAATGCCTACTCAAATCCCACTGCTTCATCGGAAGAATTGGGGTTTGATATCGCAGATGTCAGTGCAATGCTGCAAAGATCTGCAGATAAGCAGCTGATCAACCCGGGGCTTGTGGCTGCAATTCCAGACAAAATTCGTGGCCAAGTAGCGGAAAACCTTGTCACTGCATTTGTAGGTCCAGAGCCATTTCGGGCCATTGAGTTGCAACAACTATTGGCTGCATATCAAAATGTTCAAAGAAATCCTAATGATACCGGTGTCGCGGAAAATTTTGCGAATATGTTGTCAGATTTTGACAAAGAGGGAGGGCTTTACACATCTCAAGTTCTGTTAAGCATTCCGCCTGGAGAAGCTCAACAAATTATCGGAAAATCAATTACATTAGCCAATCGCACGCAAAGTCTCATAGATGCTCAAGACAAAGCGCGTAATAAGGTTTTTGAAAAGCAAAACAACCGGATAGAAAGCGCACTTTCTTCAAATGATTTGATGTTGGAAGAAGATAAGACAATTTCTCTCCAAAGGCTTGAGAAGCTAGGCGTTCCCCTGGATAATTTTATGAATGATGCAACCGGTGGGACAATAAGAGAGCGCCTGACGACCAACCAAGATCCTAAAAAATTATCAATAAACGATGTACGCAGCGTTTTAATATCGTACCTGCGCACTGACCCAGCGTTCCAGGCTGATCGTGGAGGGGCAGATAGGTTAGAAAATATTGAAAGAGAAAATGTTAATGTTAAGTCTTTTTCTCAAACAGATGACGTTCAACTCGTTTTTCAAATTGAGGATAAGTTAAGATTAAACGAAGGTTTAATAGACGGCACAACCGTAGGACTTTTACGGTCAAATAAGGCTTCATTAACACGGTCAACGTATGAGCGTTTGTGGGGCGCCATTACTCAAGCAAGTGGAACGTTTGAAAACGCTCTGATTCAAGATCAAAACAGATTGCTCCCACAGATAGACGCAGCTCTTAACTTCTACACACAAGAACGGCAAAGCGGAGCTTTTAGTCCAGATTCCCAAGCAGCTCAACGTGCAGCTGATGATGTTAGAGAAGAGTTCCGAAGAGCTGTTAACAGCGGACAATTTGATCAGTTCCAAGGCCGTGAGCGCATCACAGAAATGCAATCTTTTATTGATGGACTAGTGGCCACACGACAGAGTGAAATGATTACAGAACTTCGTGACGACATGGTGAATGAACTTACGAACACAATCGGAGCATTTGCACAAACCTCAAGGTTTTCTGTTTCTCCTAATGATTTCAATCAGTTTTCCACCAAAGCTCAAACATCAGATGCAATAAATAAACTAAATAACATGATGCCGACCACAATTGATCCAAGCAGAGGCAACATACTTCGCAGTATTGTCCGACGCTATATGAGCCGTATGCCATGAACATAGACACTGATCTCGAAATTCAGCGCTACCAGGAAGCAACTGACATGCTGTCTCATGCGTTTAATCCAGAAGAACTGGTAGGTCTTCCACGTCAGTACAATCCTATGACCAAGCGCAACCTGATTATGCAAGAGTTACAAAGCGGTGGTTATGTCCAAGTGGGTGAAGAAGACTTGCCTCAACCACAAGTTATGAGCACTGTGCCTCAACAGCCAACTGGGCTCACACGTCAGGAAGAAGCACAGAAACTAAGAGAAACATTTCAGAGAAGAGGTCAAACTTTTACACAGGAAGATTTAAAAGCTGCCGGCTTAGGCGATGTGGTGTTTGACGATGTGCCGGACCCAAGGCCACAAGAAGTGGCAACAGAGCAAATACAGAGCGAGGGGCCAGGACAGTTAGAGGCTGACCCAACTATCAGAGATAATTTGCACAACTTCACAAAAGAAGTGTTCATGAATATTGGGGATTATCTTGGCTATATCCCTGGCATACCGACCAACGTAGAATTTCAAAACTTTAAAATTCCAGAACCAATGGCAGAACAGCTCGCAGGTTTTGTGTCAGGCAGAAATAACCTCGGCGTCGGTGCTGGTGATTTTGTTGGCCTGGGTAGTATGACAATTGAAGAAGGCGCAAGAACTTTCGAGGTAGGCGCGCAAAATGACGACAAGTTATTGATGGCGCTCGGCGCCTTGGAATATGGCTTAGGTTTGGCTGAAGCACTGCCAGCGTTTAAACCGTTATCACAAGGTATAAAGGAAGGCTTGCGCATCGTGCGCCAGCGTCTGAACCAGCCAGGTCCAATGCCCACGGTTGGCAGTAATTTTGGCAATGTGTTTGCTCCAAGTGCAACACAAGTACGTGCAGAAGGTGGGTTGCCAATTGATAGTGCAAAAGGTGATGAAAATTTACGTCTTCATCTGCAGAGAATTGAAAAGCTCGCAGAAGGTAAATCGTATCCTGGCGCGCCTAAAAATCCGCGAACAGTTATAAAGGCTCCAGAAGGTTCAAATTTGCCAGACGTTGTTGTGGGCGACATCACTGTGGAAGATTGGCAAAATAGAATTGAAACAGCCATGTCACCAGAACAAATAAACAAAGCTGCGACGTGGTACAAAACTGTGTTCGGAGAATTTCAAAAACAAGCAAATGGAGATCCAGAGGAAATAGCGCGACTGACAGATGCATGGTTTGCTGGTCAGCAAAACTCAAGTCCTGGTCAAACATTAAATGACGTCTTGTTTGTATATGAGCAAATCAAACGCGGCGTGCCAAAAGATCAGCTAAAAGGTAAAGGTCTGCCAAGCGCAAATAAAATTGTAATTGACATACTTACACAGTCCGAGATTACCGGGGGAGCCGGTCAAAAAATAGCAGACTTCCTAGACAGTGGTTATGGAAAAAATGTTCGCTCGATTATGAGTAACAAGCCGGAAGGTGGATCCCCGTTTGTGGTTGATGTTCACACTGCTAGAGATACGGGTCTTGTTGATCAAATATACATCAATCATCTTACCCGTTTAGGTTATGATGTGCCTGACAATCTCAAAATAGATTTTGGTGGTGGTGGAATAAATGGCGCGCCGTATGAAAACCGCGCACTGTTTGGACAGAAATTGACCCGTGAATTGAACGCTAAAAACTGGATGGGTCGTTCGGATTGGGAACCCGCTGAAATTCAAGCTATTGGCTGGATGCAACTATCAGGCATGTATGGAGCTCCAAATGTTGGCGGTGACATTGTTGATGCATTTACACTAAATACGCGTAGAATTTCGATGGAGGTTGATCCTGGGGCAGGGTCACCGTTTGCGGAAAAATTTGGTGAAGATTTTGCAGCTCTACCCTCCGAAGATAAGATAGCTATTAACAATGAGCTAACTGCAAAAGCCATTGAGTTGGTAAATAAACAAACTGGAATTACGCTTGGTTCTAACGTGCACGGCACGGGTGGTTGGGAATTGTTTCAAAATCCATCAACTGTTCAACAAGCTATTGCTTCAAAAGATACAGCTATCAATGCGGCTGCGCGACTTGGCTACCTTCTACAGCAAACAGAGGTTTGGGTTAATTCGTCAAAACCGTTTACAAAAAATCCGCAAAATTTTTCAATTGATATTATTGAAACTAGTGGAGAAAGCTTGCGCGAAAGCGAGCGTTTAACGGAGCTTTTCGAAAACATTATTGAAGCTGAGCCAAATAATTTATTCAGAGGTTATCAGCCTATTATAGTTGATGGCAAGCCAGGTATTCGTATTATTGTTACTAAAGAAGCTATCAGTACAGCGGTTAAAAATAGCCCGTTAAAAAAGGCTGAAATGCTAGAATACATACAGGACTTCGCTCGAAACAAACTTGGTGATATTACTGACTCCTTGAATTTTGATGCTGAAGTAGATATTATGGAAGCAGACCTTACGCAGCTGCGTAATGATTGGACAAAGGATCAGACAGGTGGCGGTTACAAAAGTTACTTTAGTGGACAGTCAGGAAAAAATGCGTCCACAGAAAGCTCCATCTCAACAATACTCAATACTGATGGGGCCGAACTTGAAAAGCTCTTTAGATCAAGAATTGAAGACGCAAAAGCAAGAGGACAACAGTCCTCAATAACAGGCAGTACTGCCTCTAACACGGAGGCGGCTGATGGCAATTGATCCGAACCAAATAGCAACGGAACAAACGCAGCGCGCGGAAATGAACGCAGCTGGTGCGCCTACTGAATTTGCAAAAGGACCAGGGCAAGAGTTTGAGGTGGCTGGCTTGGGTAAGCTGCTAGATCTCTTTGCTAAGCAAGTAACATCATCACGCATACCAAAGATTGATCCCGACTCAGCTCTACCACCCGCAGGTGTAGGCCAAAGAGTCCCGACGCCTGTTGAAGAGGCAGCTGCGCTTGAAAAAGGGACAAAGTCCTACCAGCAAATCCAACGCGCAAATATGCCTAATGTTCTATCACCACCAGGCCAGAAAGAGTTTCAAGATCGGGGGTTCCAGGCTTTCCCTGATGACCGACAATTTATTATTGACGAGGCTGATGACGCGCTGCGCAAAGAAGCAGAAGAGCAAGCGCTCGCAGCAAACAAATTAGCGCAGCAAGCGCTTACAGCTGAACAGAGGGGTTTTGCTCAAGGGTTGAGATCTGGTGAAAACATACCCTTCGTCACATCTGGCCTGGCACCAGAAGCGAAAGCTGATGCAATAATTGACCGCATCAAAAAACATGAGATGGAAATAAAATCACTGGTGGAAGGCGGTGATTTTAATTTTGATTATATCGAAGGTAACCAGGATTTATTCAAAGCACTGACAGCTGTATCTGAAGAGTACGCAGACGAAACAGTAGCGCGTACACGCGGTAAGATCAGCAATGAGCAAACGATAGAAGACGCTGCTATGATCTTAGCTGATGAGATCGGGTTTTCGCGGCGGTTGCTCAAACGCAAGATAGGCGAGGGGGGTCTAACCGCAGCTGAGTTTGTGGCTGGGCGTGAATTGCTTGTGCGTAGTGCTACCAAGCTTATAGAAGCAGCTGAGCTAATCAAAAAAGGCGAAGGTACAGAAGCTTTACGTTTAAGGTTTCGGCGCCAGCTTGCCATACACGCTGGCATACAGCTTCAACTCAAGGGAGCTCAGACAGAAGTTGCGCGGGCTCTGCAGTCTTTTAAAATTACTGTCGGAGGTGAAGAGACAGCCAAGGCTGCAGATCTCGCAGTTCAACGTCTCCTGCAGCAAGGTGGAGGTTCTGAAGTAACAGACGAGTTAGCCAGTACGTTGCTTGAAGTGGCCGCTAAAAATGGACCCGCTGGAATAAATAGGTTTGCCCTCAAAGGTTACCTAGCAAAAACAAAAAATGTTATTCATGAAGCTTACCTTGTAGGTCTTCTTTCGAACCCAGCCACACAAATAAAAAACATCTTAGGCACTGCAACATTTATGCTCTATCAGGTTCCGTCTGAGGTTATGGCTGCGGCTTATGGTGGTGCTTCGCGTTACGGGCGCAGAGCATTGGGCTTTCAAATACCAGATGACCAAGTCGAAGCAGCTGACGCTCTGTTACGCGTTAAAGGCTGGATGGACAGTTACAAAGACGCATGGACAGCGGCAGGTGAAGCATTCCGCACAGAGTTGCCAGGTCAAAAACCATCCAAGCTGGATCTTGAGAATTATGCTGCAATTAGTGCAGATCCAAACTCAGTGCACGGTCGGGCGATAAATGAGCTGGGAAAACGCTTACGCATACCATTTAGATTACTCCTCGGTGCAGATGAGTTTTTCAAAGTCATGGCATCGCGCGGCGAACTCTACACGCGCGTGAATGGCAGATACAATCAGATGCTGCGCGAAGGTAAATCTGAGCAAGAAGCGCTTGATGAAGCTGGTATGTTGTTGCTTGATCCTCGCGCAATAGGCGACGAGATTGATGCTCGAGCTATGTATGAAACCATGCAAACGCGCATTCCTGGTCTTGATAAAGTAACCAGCACAATACAAAGCACATGGTTGGGTCGTTTCGTTTTGCCATTTGCAACCGCGCCCACAAATTCAATGTTGAAATTGATTGAGTTCAGCCCAGCTGGCGCTGCTATTTCTTCAGGAAGACGCGCGTTCGGAAAAATCACTGCAAGACAGCATCAACAAGAAATGGGTCGCGCCATGCTTGGCTCTGGCACAATGTTGATGTTTTCACAGTATGCTGTCGAGGGTCGGATCACAGGCGGGTATCCAAAAGACAAAGATGCCCGTGAAGCTTTACCGCCAGGATGGCAACCTTACAGTATTGTTCTCAAAGGCAAGGATTGGCCGAAAGATCCAAACGGCGAAGACTTACCACTATATAATTTTTACGGGAAACCAAATGGCCCGTTGATTTATGTAAATTACAGCGCTGTTGAACCTCTGGGCGCCATTATGGGGATCTCCGCTGATTACGCACAGAAATCATCTGAGCTGTCTGTTGATGCAGGATTTTTTAATCACGCAGCTGCCGGTCTTGCGGTCACGCTAGACTATTACAAAGAGCTGCCAATGCTCCAAGGTGTTTCTGATATAGTCAAAATACTTGAAGATGGCCGCGTTGAGTTATTCACAAGATCTATTGCAGAACCCGCGTCTCTTATTGGAATACCTTCTCCTCTAAGTTCTTTGCAACGCGCTTTCGCTGACTTAATCGATCCGACACGCACAAGACCACGCAGTGACTTGGAATATTATCCACTTGATCACGCTCTTGCCCGGGGGCCAGACGGTCAATTTCTTAACGGCATTGTGACAGGAATAAATCCACAAACGAATGAACCTTATGATTTAGAGGTAGATCCTGACCTCTTAGCCCAAGTGGGTGTGGCAAAGAACAGCGCGCTTGATAAAGCTTTGGCGGCTGTATCTACTGATATGCGCGCCCTACGCAGCAAAGACAGCATCTTAGGTAATGAGCGTGAATATAATGCGCCACTCTATGACACATTAGGAAACGTGATAAAATCATCAGAACTGTCGATGGCAAACAGACCCATAGCTGCTATGCGTAATCGGCTGCTTGCGTTGCGCATTGAAGAGGGTCAGGTGATAGAAGAGGGCAGCGTAGAAGATGAGCTGATGCGGTTACAATACTTTACTGGCAAATGGCCGCTGACCCACATGACAGACAAAAAGACGATCTCTTACGATGGAGCGTCGGTGCAAATCGGTTTTGGTGTTCAAAGCGATTACACCAATTATGTGAAAAACGTGTTTACGATGAACGAGCCTGGGGTAGGCACGTTAGATTTTAAAGGACATCTCAATGCCCTTATCAACTCAAGTTTGTACCAACAACAGCCGGATGGTAACCGTGTTTCTTTAATTGAAGGGTTAGAGCGTCGGTTCTACAAAAACGCAGTGCAGAGCTTTCTTCTAGATGTTGATGAAACCGGCAAGCCAGCGCACACATCTCAAGCACCACAGATACTTCAAGCGATCCAAGATAAAATCGCAGCTCAGTCTTACGCGAGGTAACCAATGACAGTCTCAAGCTCAACCAACCGTGCCAGTTACTCTGGCAACGGTTCAACAACCGTTTTTGCCTACGGTTTTAAAATCTTTGACCAGGATGATCTGACCGTCATTCTTCGCGCAGCTGATGGAACAGAAACAACACAGACAATTACAACGCACTACACTGTCTCTGGTGTAGGCTCCGTATCAGGCGGGAATGTGACATTTGTAACGGCGCCGGCAAGCGGAGTAACAGTTGTAATACTTCGTGAACAGCCTCTGACACAAGGTCTTGATCTGGTTGCCAATGATCCGTTTCCCTCTGCGAGCTTCGAAGATCAGCTGGATAAATTGACATTTATGGTTCAACAACACGACGAAGAACTTGGTCGTGCAATCAAGGCATCTCGTACAAACACGCTAACAGGATCAGAGTTTACAATCTCTGCGGCTGATCGCGCGAACAAAGTATTTTCGTTTGATAGCTCGGGCGATTTGTCTGTTACGCAAGAGTTAGGCACGTTCAAAGGCGATTGGGCGGCATCAACTGCGTATGTTGAGCGCGATCTTGTTCGTGATAGTAGCGATGGATCTATTTATATTGTTACCTCTGCGCACACATCTAGCGGATCTACGCCGCTTGATACAAATACAAATAGTTCAAAGTATGATGCAATCTTTGATGTTGGCGCAATGATTGCTGGCACTGTCACAATGACAGGAAACCTAACGGTTCAAGGCAATACAACACTAGGAAATGCATCATCTGACAGCATTACTATGACAGGCACAGCTGCTAATCTGCGCATGTCTACAACTAATGTCACTGACATTTTGGACGAGGACACAATGTCCTCTGATAGTGCGACTGCATTGGCAACTCAACAATCGATCAAAGCATATGTTGATAGCCAAGTTGGTGCGAGTGATACACTCACTGAAATTCTAGGTAACGGTAACACCACAAGTGGCGCAAACATCCAAATGACTACAACGGATGAGCTACAATTTAGAGATACAGCATTGAAGATTAGTTCATCTGCTGATGGGCAGTTAGACATTGACGCTGATACTGAGATTGAGATCACTGCACCTACCGTTGATATTAATGCCAGCACAGAAGTAAACATTAGTGCTGATCTATCAGTTGATACTGATACACTGCATGTGGATAGTACAAATGATCGAGTTGGTATAAACACAACAAGCCCTGATAGAGATTTAACAGTTATTGGAACAGGCCACTTTGGTGCAACAACTGCGGGTGTGGCTTTATCTAACAGTGCTAGTGTTGGTGTTATTTATGGCATGACATCAACTGGTGCTTCTTTTACTGACTTGCAGATAACAAGTGTTGGCTCAGCTAGTCATCTTTACTTTGATGCCGATGGAACTATTGGTATTAACAATACAAGCCCCAATGATTGGGTTTCTACAGGCACTAAATTTGTTATAGGTGGCGGCTCTGGTCACAATGGTATGACTATTGCTAGTGGCAGTACATCTGATGGAACTATTTACTTTGCTGATGGCACAACGGGCGATGCTCTTGATGCAGGATATATTAAATACAACCACCAATATGATAGATTATCTTTTGGAACTGCAAGTGCATTAAATGACACAATAAGAATTACAAGCGCAGGGGATGTTGGCATTGGCTTAACTGGCGATCCATCCACTAAGCTGGAGGTAAATGGCACTGTCACGGCTGATGGGCTGACTGTGGATGGCGACGCTACCTTTGGCGACAACGACAAGGCTATCTTTGGCGCAGGTTCAGACCTCAAAATATACCACAATGGCTCAAACTCTATTATTTGGGATGAAGGTGTGGGAAACCTTCAATTAGTCTCTAGCGGTGCTAGTGTTAATATTGTCAAAGCAGGTGGCGAGAATATGGCTACCTTCGCAACCGACGGCGCAGCGACTTTATATTTTGACAACGCAGCCAAGATTGCGACTAGCAGTACGGGAATTTCAGTAACTGGCACTGTCACGGCTGATGGTGTTTCTGTAGATGGCAGTTTGTCTTTAACTAGCACAGCCCCACAGATCACTTTTATAGAAAATGACACCACTGACTTAAACACATTCATAAATAACAGCGGTGGTCAATTCACACTGCGAACAACTAACGATGCGGTAAACACCTTTAAAAAACGATTAGTAGTAGATCACGCTACAGGCGACATCAGCTTCTACGAGGACACAGGCACGACTGCCAAGTTCTTCTGGGATGCGAGTGCGGAGAGTCTGTTGGTGGGTAAGACTGCTTCTGACACGGGTACTAGCGCAGGGTTTGAGGTTAGCTCTGGTACAATTTACCCTACAAGAAGCGGGGCTTCTACGGCAAACTTTAACCGACTTACTTCGGATGGTAATATCGTAAACTTCCGCAAAGACGGCACCACGGTGGGGAGTATTGGGGTATTTTCCTCTGACAATCTTGGTATTACAGGGTCGGCAGCCAGCCATGCTGGTGTTATATTTGGGACTAATCAAGTTATACCTGCCTCTAGTGGGACGTATGCTGACGCTGCCGTTGATATTGGTAATACAAATAACCGCTTCAGAGACCTCTACCTCTCTGGCGGTGTCTATCTGGGCGGGGTAGGCTCTTCAAATAAGCTGGACGATTATGAGGAGGGGACTTGGACGCCTTCGCTTAAAATTGGCGGCAGCACTACTGGGATTACTTATGGTCAACAAGAAGGATTTTACATAAAGGTTGGGCAACAAGTATTTGTTAACTTTCGTCTTTCACTAACAAGCAAAGGTTCTTCAACTGGTACTGCTGTTGTAATTGGATTGCCATTTTCTGTTGCGGATAGCTTTACAGGTATTAATTTTGAATATGGTGGAGTTTGGGATAATTGGGTTAATTTAGCTGTAGCAACAACTCCTAGATGGTACTTAAATCAACCTGATGGGGATATAGTTCTTTTGAACGAACACACAACAGCAGGGGCTAATTCATGGGGTGATCCTCTAACGAACAGTGATATTAATAATACCACTGACATTAGAATTTCATTTACTTACAAATCAACTTAACCACCCCTGTTGGATCGCAGGGTAGTCAGTCCAACCATCACAGGAGATAAACGATGGCACTAACAGAAGAAACAGTAGAAGACAAAATAGAGATCGTGGGTGACTTCAAGCATGTGCAAGTACGCACTGCCACAGTCATCAAGCGTGATGGCGTAGAGATCAGCCGATCCTTCAGCCGCCATGTTGTTGCACCAGATGCACCGGACATCTCAGGTGAAAGCTCACAGGTGCAAGCCATCTGTGCGGCAGTACACACAGACGAAGTTAAAGCAGCCTACGCTGCACACTTAGCAGCACAGGAGAATAACTAATGGCTGTAACTTACACATGGTCAGTCCCAATGACTGAACGTAATCTATCAGACGGTGGTATCACTGTCATTCACTGGCGCTGCACAGGCGTAGACGGTGATTACTCTGCCTCATCCTACGGCACCACAGGTCACACGCCTGATGCGGATGCAGAGGGTTTCATTGCATACGACAGTGTGACGGAAGCTAACTGTATTGCATGGGCGCAAGCTCAAGTAGGCAAGGAAGATGTTGAGCAAGCTATTGCTGATAAGATTGAAGCTGACAAAAACCCAACAACCGCCAACGGCGTTCCTTGGGAGGCTTAAAAGTAAAGAATGCAGCTTACCGACGAGGAGCTAGAGCGTCTACTGGACGCAGCGGCACACCGGGGCGCATTAAGACAAGTGCCAGAACAAGCTGGCTTCCCTCATAACATAACATGGCCGGAGCAACCGAATGGATAAGCGCACAGTAAGTTCAGCTCATCAGCGCATTGATGAATTAAGTCAGCGAGTAATTAAGCTCGAAGTTATGACTGAAGAAGTTTTGGTTAGGATGCGGAGACTCGAAAGCATTATGATCGGTAGTGCAGGGGCGATCATACTCCTGTTAATAGCGTCAATGTATTCTGGATGACGTGTTTTCTGGTCGCCATTTTTTGGGGCCAGAGTTTTCAAGACGGACTTTACAAAGTGTGCGCCTACGACTGTGGGCAAACGAGGCCGGCTTATCAATACTTTGATAAAGCGTACCGGCTCCCCCCACACTATAGCTGCCCTCTTAGGTTTCATCTGACATGATAGATCCCGTGACTGCGATTGCAGGCTGCACAGCCGCTTTTCAAGCGATTAAAAAAGGCTGTCAAATTGGCCGCGATCTGGAAAGTATGGGCAAAGATCTTTCTAGATGGTCAAAATGCCTTAGTGATTTTGAATTCGCGGCTAAGCAGATTGAGAAGCCACCCTGGTATAAAGCACTGGGCGGGGGCGTTGAGGCGCAAGCAATGGAATTGTTTGTCCAGCGTCGGCAAATACAAGCTCAACGAGATGAGCTGAGAACCTGGATATCTGGTACTCTTGGACCATCTGCCTGGCAAGAGCTACTCAAGATAGAAGCCGAAGTGCGTCAGGCGCAGAAGGAACACGAATATAAACGGATCGAAACCTGGCGCAAGGTCCGAGAGGTGTGCGCTGGTATCGCGCTGTTCGTCGTCTTGGTCGGCGCGCTGGTTGGCTTTGTATGGCTTGCCAATGGTTGAACCAGTCGTGAGCCTTCCCTTCGCTGTAGACCTGCAGAGAACGCGAGAGAGCATCGAAACGCACCAGAAGGCACAGAACGTACAGAAAGAGCATTTGCGGGCGCACAAGCTGGAACGTGCGTTAGAGCGCCAGCATTACGAGCTCATGGCCTCATACGATAAATTTGGTGCGAAGAATACCGAGCTTAAACAACAAGGACAGATCATAGATATGGAGGTCTGACATGGTTCAAATAACAGCAAAATACATCGACAGTTTCAAAATACTGCCACGTTTGATGATGCTGGCAGTGACCGTCTTAACTTATCAAGCGGTTCATTGGTTTATGAGTTTGCCTGATCCTTCTGTTGCTCAGTCAGGGCTTGTATCAGTGTGCATGGGTGCTCTGACGGGTTGTTTCGGCATATGGATGGGAAAGGAGTCCAAGACGACTGTTACCTCAGACAAGGTTGTTCACGAGGAAAGCTATGACAACCGTTGAGGATTTTATGGTGTTCTTGATAGTCAGGGCGTTTGAATTTCTGCTCAACACAAAGATGAGTTTATATGGGACGGTGATGGTATGATCCAAGCATTGATAGGACCGATTGCTGAACTGGCTGGTGGCTGGCTAAAAGGAAAGGCGGATGCAAATGCGGCGGCGGCTAATTTAAAATTAGTAGAGGCAGAAACAAAAGCCACGATCATGAAGAATGCCGCTACGAGCGAAAGTGATTGGGAGCGCCTAATGGCGCAAGGTTCTCAAAGCTCTTGGAAGGACGAGTGGCTGACAATTTTATTTTCTATACCACTCATTCTTTGTTTCTTGCCGTTTGATTGGGCTGATCGGGCTGTCAAGAACGGCTTCGCAGCATTGGAGTCTATGCCGGATTGGTATCAGTACACGCTGGGCGTAATTGTAGCGGCCAGCTTTGGTGTGCGGTCAGCAACGAAATTTTTCGGAGGAAAGAAATGAAAGAGAACTTTAAGCACTGCTTAGAGATGCTGCTTCATCACGAGGGCGGTTTTGTAAATCATCCAAAAGATCCTGGCGGCATGACGAACCTAGGTGTCACAAAGAAGGTGTATGACGCATGGATCGGTCGAGAGACTTCTGAGGCAGAAATGAGAGCGCTCACGCCGGCTGATGTCGCACCAATTTATAAAAAGAATTATTGGAATAAAGTGCGCGGAGATGACTTACCTTCTGGGCTGGATTGGGCTGCTTTTGATTGGGCAGTCAACAGCGGTAGCGGGCGCCCAGCAAAAGCAATCCAGCGTTGCATTGGTTCTACGCAAGATGGATCTATAGGCCCAAAGACTTTGGCTTTAATTTATGAAAACGATGTTGAACATATTATCGATTACGTCCACGGAATGCGGCAAAAGTTCTACGAAAGTTTAAAGACATTTGACACGTTTGGCCGTGGGTGGACACGTCGAAATGATGAGACACGCGCGCAAGCAAAAGAGCTGATGAACTAGGTGGATTGGCGACCCAGCTGCGACCGAATCAAATTCTCTAAATTTTAAATGGGTCGCGCGTCTGTATCGTATAGCAGCGTATAGCGTCGTATAAAAAGTGTTGATAAGTACGCTGTAGTACGGTTATATACGATTCTATACACTCTTTTAGTCGGATACCGCCCCCGGGTCCGATACGCGTATTACGGGTGCGTTTATGTCCATAGCTCTAAGAGCAAATCAGATATACTACACGCGCTAAGTAATTGCAATAGTGTAAAAAAGTGCGAACGAAAGATGAAGGAAAAAGAAGTTAAGCAAATGGCCTCGAAGTCTCAAAACGATAGAAAAAATGGCCTGGGTCGCGATTTGGGTCGCGAGTTGGGTCGCAGAAAAGAGGTGGACCCGGGGATAGCACCCGGGAATTTCTCTTGCATTGATTTTTTTTATGCCTATATCTTGACTTAGAAAGTCAAATTAACAGGCTCAAAAGTACGGAGAAATAGACATGGAAATCAAACAGTGGAAATCACGGAAAGCTCAAGGCAAGGCGTCTTGGTGTGTTCAACATGATGGTCACCAAAAGTTTTTTAAGACTAAGCTGGACGCGCAACGCTACGTTGTACAAGCTTCTGATGAATACGTGCCATATGCATCTGTAGACGGTTGGGATTGGAAAGTAAAAAAGCTTGTTTCTGAGTATCAAGCTTGGATCGAACAAAGATATACTGACGAAAAGATTAGTTATTCTGTGCGGTGTGATCGTCTGCGTCATTCCAAACAATTCTTAAGTTGCAAGCTTGGAGAACTTGATGTCGGAGACATCTTGGTTCGAGAGATTACAGACGGTCATTTTAGTAAATACTTTGTGGATCAACTTGCAGAAGGCAGGGCGCGTAAGACTGTTGAAAACATCATGGGAAGCATGATTAATCTTTTTGAGTTTGCTAAGATCAGTGATTGTCGAACCAGCAACCCAGCGCGCAATATCAGTCTCAAAGATATTGACAAAAAAAAGCAGCCTTACAGAGCGCGTAAGATTCACCCTGATGTGATCGCGAAGATTATGGAACAGCTGGACGATACGTGGAAGCTCATGGTGTTTTTCGCAATCGCAACGGGCGTGCGCCAGGGCGAACAGCGCGCTTTGGTCTGGGGTGATATTGACTTTGAAGGTAATAAGATTTGGATCAGCAAAGCTGTTGAACATCTAACACACAAAATCAAAGCACCTAAGACTGAAAATGGCAACCGGTGCATTGACCTGTTGCCAGAACTGAAAAGCCAGCTGCAAGAGCTGTACATGCGCTCTGGGCGCCCAAATGATACAGAGCTGGTATTCCTGATCAAAGGTGAAGCGCCGTGCAAGCAAAGCTTCATCCGCACGATGTGGCGCGCATGTGAGCAAGCCGGTGTTGAAAACATCCGCTGGCATGACCTGCGTCACTTCTGTGCTTCGAATTTGTTGCAAGCATACAGCGACGACAAATGGTACGTGTCAAACTTTCTGGGCCACTACAGCCCAGAAATTACACAAACCGTTTACGGTCACTGGCTGGAAGAAAAAGACAACAGCCACCGCCTCGACAAGCTCTCAGGTAAGTTTGCAAAGTTCGCTACTTAACGACGCGCATAAAAGTCACCGGCTCTAGCATGACGCCGGTGACTTTCTCAATCTCAGATCTACTGACAAATATTTTGCGGCCATCCCGAAAAGTTTTGATGTCATCGTTTTTAAGCAAACGCAAAGTGCGCTCATAAGCTTTTCTGTCTGAGTTACCCCACAAAATTCTTGCAGCCTCTCTCACTTCTAACATCTCACCATCCATCGCTTCCGTCCTCTTGAGCCGGTGCGCCGTCGTAAAACCTGGGTGTGTTTACATAAAAAGGCTGGATGCGTCCTACAGTGGGAAAATCTTTAACACTCTCCGCACCGTTTTTCTCTTGGATTTGTACAGACAGTTGTAGTCCAATGCTCTGCATGTACTGATAAGCTTCATCTAAAATCTTTTGTTCTGATTCCGAATAAGGCTCATATCGTCCAACGCTTTCGTTGAATTGTCGTTTCAAACCTATGAAAGCTGTAACGCGATACTCTTTCTCTGATGAAAGATTGATCGGAGCTTTGGGTTTGTACTTGTTATTGGAAAAATGAACTGGCACTAACGCTCTCCTGTGTTTAATCGTTCTCTGGTTTCACTGTAATACGATTTAATTTCTGCCAGTATTTCGGGACTTTCTGCCTTCAATTTTTGTCTGTCTTGCAGACTTTTTTGTTCCCAGCGTTGAAGCTCATACAGTTTATTCATTCCCTGCATTTCATCTTTTTGAGCTTGAGCCCACAAATCCCACTTGTGAAGATCGTCCACATTTAAGGGTGGGCTGTCATAGCTAGGTTGATATTCTTTTTCTTTGGTTTCATGACGGGGAGGGGATTGTGTACCTGCCTCCAGGTTTCGGCCATGTTTCTCAATTTCATTCTGAGATGCGTACTCCCCGCCATGAAGTCCGAGCGCCGCCAGTGCGCGCCCTACGGCACTGGTTTCGCAATTCTCTATCGCAGCTCCTCTGTTGATATTAGAGCTACCTCTGATCTCCTCTGCGTAGCCAGAGGCTACAGTGAAGCCGTCAGGGGTTCTGATGCGCGCTTTAATCAATACGCGCTTCCCATCGTCCACCAGAAGCTCTGTATCAATACCCAGCTCTGCCCCGACGTTCTTTCGGAAAGCTTCAACGCGTTGTGCCACCATAGAGTAAGTCTTGCCGCCTTGCACTTTGGTGCTTGGCATTGCGGTGATGGCAGCTTGAATCTTTGAAATATCCATTAAGCAAGCCCCCAAACTCTTTTAGCCTCATTAAGGTAGGCGTCCGGTTCTTGCCAACACAGAGCGCGGAAGTCAGGGTCAACCAAGCGAAACAAATCATCTGAATGCTCGGCTTCGCGCAGTATGTTCTCTGTCGTTTTATGATGCAGTGAGATCTGATCAACAACATCTTGCAGAAAATCATCGCGCAGCTCCGGCGTATTCTCAGGCGTAAAGACGCGATAGTCTGACATGTTTGCATAAACCAGAAACGGGGGCTGCTTACCATTTAAAGCCCAGAACCCTGCGACCTGGAAAACATTGTTCATATCAAACATACCGGTGAGACTGGATGGTAGATATCCTTTGGTCCACTTGTCCTCGTCAGGTAGACCACCGCGCTTCAAGGAAGACCATTTTGTTTTAAGATCTCCACGCCGGCCATAGTCTGGTTTTGTGTTGTGTGGGACAGCATTGCCAGGCAGCGTGTCCAACAGATCAATTTCACCCAGTATTCTGTTGTCGTAACGCATAGCTTCTTTAAGACCCATGATGGCATGTTCTATGACCAGCGGGATCTCTTCGAGGTATTTGTCTTTCTTTTTAGCATCGATGTCTTTGTTATTAGGTGTATCTGATTTGATCTGATGCCCTTGAAACTCATCAATTGCTGCAATGATTGCTTCTGGAATACTCAGTGTTGTTCCAAACTCATCAGGCACAAGGTGTAAGTCACAGGCACTTTGTACAGCCACACCTGCTTTCATGGCTGCGTTGGCGCGATTATGCGTTAAGCTTTTAATGAGATATCTGGCATGATCCATGACCTCTTCTGAGCTATTTGGGTTTTTCAAATGCTCCCAAGCTTGAGAAACAAGGGGGCGCACATAGACCTTTTCAAAGATATTTTTTGCACGATCTTTCGACCGTGGGTTTGAATGATGAAAATAATTGTGACGTGTTGCCCAATTTGGCGTCTCGAACATTGTAGCTGCCCCCCAGCATCTTATTTGCTGAGAAGGTAAGGCTCTTATCTTTTTGTGTCAATTAGGTTGGCTTATTTATTCCAAATTATTTTGCCTTCACGTAAATCTGGTCGATAAATCATGCTAACGAGTGGATATGCCTTAACTGGTTTCAGCCCACGATAAATGTTTTTATTGTGCTCTTGGTTTATTTTAACAGCATATGTTCCCTCTGGCTCTGGATACAAAACGCCTACAAGGTGCTCGCATAGACGTCCTTCAATCTCCATTGGCTCTTCCAGAACAATCATGCTCATTTCCTGATAGCAACTTTTAGGAACGGGAAAATGATCCTCTGATGTGTCAAAAACGCTCCATGCATTGTGGTAGGATCGCCACGATCCATTGTATCTTGGCTTACAGTCCCATACGACGACCCCGAGATTTTGCCAATGCCATAAGCGCATTTGAGCTATTCCAAGACCTTCTGCGTTATAGGTTCTGGAACATGTTTCATCATCATGAATAACAGATGTTCCGATAATTCTCATCTTTACGTTTGGGTACAAAACTGACATAGGTTCTACGCCAAGAATTTGTCCATACTCTTCAGCATCGACCATAGTCAGCTGAATTTTTCCATGAATATGCCGCGATAAAGTTTCTGGCGTAACGCCTTTCAGCTCCGCAACTTCACGCTTAGTTTTTCCAGAGGCTAGGATGAGTTCATCCAAATTATTGATCATGTAGTGCGCCCAATTCATGTATTTGCCTCCCCAAAATCTCACAACTTGACAGAAATTGTCAAACTGAAAGAAGTTGTAAGGGGCTTGTTTTGTTTCGTCAAGCCCCTTACTGTTTTATGCATGACACTTGATGATTATAGGATAAAACGGGGCTGGAGTTATTCTGAGCTCGCGCGCCAGGTGGGCGCAAGTCATGCGGCTATCGTTCGACGGTGGTGTTTACGTTACGATCAAACTGGAAGGTCGATCCCAAACCCATTGTACATGGAGCGCATCATCAACATGTCGATGGGGGAAGTCATGCCAAATGATTTCTACATCAGGCGATATTGATGCCAAAAGTCTATTGTGGAATTGACCCGGGATTCAAAACAGGTGGTGTGGCATTTGTGTCTGATGATTGGGCAGAGGTGCACGATCTGCCTTTATGGGATCATGGTGGATTAAGATGTTACGCTTTTAAAGAATTGCTGGACAGCCTTCCGGTGTCTTCTGTTGTCATTGAGAAACAAGGCGCCAGGCCAGGGCAGGGTGTAAGCAGTGTATTTAATCTGGGCATGTCATACGGTCAGATCTTGGGCTGTCTTGGCACCCTCGAACTAAAGCATGTCATGGTTAGTCCACAAACCTGGAAAAAGCATATGAAGCTTGGCAAAGAAAAAGATCACGCCAGGCAGTTAGCGATGCAGCTGTTTCCGAAGCTCAATGACGATCTTCAAAGAAAAAAAGATGAGCACCGTGCAGAGGCTCTTTTGCTGGCTGAGTACCTAAGAGATACGGATCAATGAAACAGGAGCCGATCCTCATACGCTGCCCTCACTGCGACGGCTACGGTGAGCGTGACGAGGTGTGGTTTGTTGCCCATCCAAAGGAATACAGTGGCGGTTACGGCCATGTAGAGCCAGTGACATGCAGGGTGTGCAAAGGCACCGGCAAGGTGGCGTTGGATGAGTAAGCACCAGGTCGAGCACATGGAATTTGATGTGTCCTATGACACAAGGGACGGCGCCTGGTTCTGTGTGCGTGTGCCAGGTGAGAAGGCAGCGCTGTTCTCAGGCCCGATCAACGTAGGGATGGCTCGTCAAGTATTAAATCTCCACAAAGCGATTAGAGATATAGAACTAAAAATCGCCGCGCACTGCGAGCACTGCGAAGGAGCCGGGTGGACTGAGACAGAGAAGATGGTGCGTGTGTCAGGCGAATACCAGGCATATGAGCCGGTAGGTCAAAAGGAGCGGTGTGAACACTGTAATCCACTGGGGGTATGAAATGAAATGGACAGATGAACGAACAGCTAAGTTAGTAAAGCTCTGGGGCGAAGGCTATTCCGGCAGTGAAATCGCCGAGATCCTCGGCGGGGTTTCTAGAGAAGCTGTCTTGGGTAAGATCTTTAGGCTGGGCAAGCAACGGGGAAAGGCATGAACTTAACAACAGAAGATACACAGACAGTGATCTTGGCGCTGCGTGAATATCGTGAGCATTGGAACGATGAAAAAAACAAACAGCTCTTCGACCAGGTCAATCATTTGATGCGCAGGTTTCAGTCCTCACTTGAGAAAAAGGTCTTTTACAAAGAGTATCGTAATGGAAAGTGACGCCACGTCACTTGCGTCTGTATCGTACTACAGCGTATAGCATCGTATGTGGATAATTTTACCGGATTGACTGAAAATTTGAGCCGTGTGTAAAATCGCTTTGCGCCAACTAAGCTATAACGATAGCAACTGAGCTTAAAAAAAATAAGCCAAGCGAAACAAAAACCACCCTAAATATGGTTTTTGATTTCGCGTTACAACTGAAACAACTCAGTTACCAGCTATAACTTAGTATATACATTCAGCTCTGTTTTTTTTGCTGAGAGAAACTTGTGGATAAGTACACAACCAATAGCCTCAATGACCTCTTCATGGCAGCCGCTGAAACTGAGCGAAAACTTCCTCCAGCTATTCGTAAGCAGAAGATGTCTTCTTGGCCGGAATATGTCCAGGAGTGGAGCGCATATGGATGGCATTCACCAAAACAAACGCTGCCCAAAGCTACACCAAAAGAAATATCAGAATACGATCAAGCTCTCCTTCTCGGCATAACGCACCTGGACAGCGATGATCGAAGGCTTATCTGGATGGTAGCTCAGTCAGCCGCCTTCAGAGAACGGGGGCCAAAATGGCAACGCCTCGCACGTATCATGGGCCTGGTAGATGGTAGACAGGTCAGAAGAAGATATGAATACGCACTCAACAGGATGGTCTACAGAGTAAACGCAGAACCTCAAAAAACAAATTTCGGGTTATCTTCTTGGTCAGCAAATATGTCATAGCAACCAAGTAAATCATAACGGTGACCGTATTGCTCATGAAGCGCGTCATAAAAACACTTCTCAAAAGCAATAAGCTTCTGCAAATTACGACGTTCCCCTTCTTCTAAGTGCTTATCATCCAGCATGTCTTCATGCACTTCCATAACCACGCACAAATTATTCATGATAACCTGATACTCAAGCTCGCTTAAATTCATTCTGCGCTCCTTTTTTCATAGAATAATAAAATTAGAACCAACAAACTAGCCCACGTATTATGTCAACTCGAAACCCCTGCATGACGTAAAGTGTTAAGCCATATAACAAGTTATAACAAATTGCTTGCGCGAATGTACGAAATGTAGTAGGGATTATGATATGATAGCACAACTTTTTGTGCTTCCTCCCTGTTCGACTTTACCCAGCCGCTCACGCAATCTTAAAATGCTTGATACGTTCTTACTGCTCCGTACTTAGCGGCTGGGCCTTTTATGGAGGATTGGAGGATTTGGAGGATTTGGAGCTTCATACGAGACGCACATGACAGTCACACCTCTTAGAAAAAAACCACGCATCTCAAAGCAAGTCATGGAAAAGATATGCTTGGGACTGATGGAAGGCAAAAGCCTCAGAAGCTTATGCACCGCTAAAGATATGCCAAGCCACATGTCTGTCTATAGACACATCAGAGAAGATGAAGACGCATACGTCATGTATGATAGCGCCAGGCAGATCCAATGCGAAAACCTCAGAGAAGAAATACTAGCGCTCGTCGAAGCTCCGCTACCAGATGATCCCAAGCTCGCTATGGCAGAGGTACAGCGTAGACGCCTGGAAGCAGATCAAAAGGATAAGTTCATTAGACAGCTCGCTCCGCTCGGGCTCAGAGGTAAAGCAGAGGACGGCAAAGGACAGCAACAAGCAGGGACCATTGTGTTGCAGTGGGCAGGAGCTGAAGCTGTTTGAGATTAACAACAGGGTGATTTTGTTTTTATTGCATACATCTTGTGACGGCTCGCGCGCACGAAGCATGGCCCCGCCTGTTTGAATTTTGTTTTTGTTTTGTCCAGTTCTGCGACCCAGTTGCGACCGAAGACACCTAAGCCCTTGTAAACAAACAAATGGTGTCGGGGGCTACACCCGATACTTTATATTTGCTGGCCGGCACCGACCCCCACCCCCCGAAAAACCGGGCGCCGATCAGTAGCTATAACACAACCTAAGAATGGCACCACACACACTGATGCAGACGATAACAATTCCATATTCTCCGCGTCCTTTACAGCGTACATTGCACAATGAGATGCGTTCTAAGCGTTGGGGTGTTGTTGTGTGTCACCGTCGTTTTGGGAAGACTGTGTGGGCTATCAACCATATATTGCGTGATGCTATACTTTCTCAGGATGTTAATCCTCGGTATGCGTATATGGCTCCGACGTATCGTCAGGCGAAGAATGTGGCTTGGGATTATTTGAAGCAGTTTGCTGGTGAGATCCCTGGTGTTCGGTTTCATGAGACTGAGTTGCGGTGTGATTTGCCTACGGGTGCTAGGATATCGCTTCTCGGTGCTGAGAACCCGGATAGTTTAAGGGGCATCTACCTTGACGGCTGCGTGATGGATGAGGTTGCGCAGATGCCTGAGAATGTATTTCCGGAGGTTATTCGTCCGGCATTGAGTGACCGTAAGGGCTGGGCGGTGTTTGTTGGGACGCCTATGGGTCACAATGCGTTCTTTGATTTGTATGAGCAAGCTAGGTCTTCTGATGAGTGGTTGACGGCTGTTTACCGTGCATCTGAGACGGGTTTATTGGATGATGAGGAGTTGGATGCTGCGCGAGCTATGATGAGCGCGGATCAGTATGCTCAAGAGTTTGAGTGTTCCTGGAATGCGAATGTTCCTGGCAGTATATATGGGAAGGAGCTTGAGGCGTCTGTAGAGGCGGGTCGGATATGTAATGTTCCGTATGATCCTTCTGTGCCTGTAGATACGTGGTTTGATCTTGGGATTGGTGATAGCACGGCTGTTTGGTTTACGCAGAGTGTTGGTCGTGCGATTCATGTGATTGATTTCTATGAGAATAGGAACGAGGGCTTGCCTCATTACTGTCATGTATTGAATAGCAAGGGATATTTGTATGGGACGCATAATGCGCCGCATGACATTGAGGTGCGGGAATTGGGGTCTGGGAAGAGTAGGCGTGAGACGGCTTATGACTTGGGCTTGAATTTTCGTGTGGTTCCGAAGTTACCTTTGGAAGATGGAATTCATGCGGCACAGATGATTATACCGAGGTGTTGGTTTGATCGTGATGCTTGCAAGGTTGGTTTGGAGGCTTTGAGGCATTATCACCGGGCGTATAATGAGAGAACGCGAAGTTTTCGTTCTTCGCCTGTTCATGATTGGTCGAGCCATGCAGCTGATGCGTGGAGATATTTTGCGGTTGGATTGAGGGAGGCGAGGGACAATGGACGCCCACCCCAGAGCATGGCGGTGAGCCAGTATGATCCATTTGCGGCGTAAGGATGAAATATGGTTAAAATTCTTGATGATTTAAGGTTTGCGGTGAATAACATCAGGAGTGGTGCGGCATTTGTGAATGACCCTGTTCGTGCGTCGTCTTTGCTTGCGGGTGTTGGGGAGACTAAGTCTGCAGAGGCTATTGCTGCGGATCGTGCATTTGAGAGTGCTGCTAGGGCAGAAGCAAATAGGGTGCGTATTACCTCGTCGGGCGGATCTGGTGAGAGGGGTGCCAAAGCAATTGCTGCGAAAGAAGGTGAGCTTTCGACGTTTGATGTAATGAGCGTGATGCCTATTCTTAGCAACCAGGTGGGTAAAAGTGGTTCGACATATTACGAACAGCTAGAGGCGGGTGGGAACATTGAGGCGCGTGTTGGCCGTCGTGATGGTGAGCCGTATCTTTATATGGTTGATGATAAGGGAACTGTGCGCGAGGTTATGCGGGTAGATTCCCCAGAAGTTGGTAAGCTGGAAAAAGCTGCGTCGATAATAAATGCCTTAAATCAGAGCGTAAAAGTACAAGATGTTACAGATGCAGATGCTGATGCTGATGCTGATGCTGGCCCTACAGATGAAGAGCGCACCACATCGCCCAACACGACAGAGATCTTAGACACGTCATTAGACTTAGTGCCGGCAGATGACACACCGGAATCTATTGAGGCTACTGAGAAAGTTGAGGAAGAATACGAAGAGGTTGTTGAAGTAGCTGAAGACACGTTTGGCACTGGCATTG
>Ga0222718_10001285_pt1 | contig 24344 bp, 16 predicted proteins | sample C33_27DmetaG_FD_165045 | JGI IMG/M metagenome (GOLD analysis project Ga0222718, IMG submission 165045) | Estuarine water microbial communities from San Francisco Bay, California, United States - C33_27D | ecosystem: Environmental > Aquatic > Marine > Unclassified | place: USA: California...
TGGCGCTGTTGCCTTGTGTGGTGGTGTACGTGCCGTCCCAGTTGGCACTGTTGCCTTGTGTGGTGGTGTACGTGCCGTCCCAGTTGGCACTGTTGCCTTGTGTGGTGGTGTACGTGCCGTCCCAGTTGGCACTGTTGCTCGTCATGGTGGTGTACGTGCCGTCCCAGTTGGCACTGTTGCTTTGTGTGGTGGTGTACGTGCCGTCCCAGTTGGCACTGTTGCTCGTCATGGTGGTGTCAACACTAGTCCATGGATTAGAAAAAGATAAATTACCACTACCATCCGTCACAATCGCGTACCCGGCGGTTCCGTCAGATGATGGAAATGCTAGGTTGTTGATGTTTGTTGTGTTTACATCTGTGGCAGTGATTGCGTTATCTACAACAACACCTCCAGTTGCGTGAATATCTGTCGCGGATACATTTTGAACAAACAACGTGTTCCAATCATTGGTTGCGTCACCCAGATCGCGATCCGCATTGTTTGGAACGATGTTACTAGCCACATCTGCATTGAACGTCACTGTGTCGGTAGCATCAGATCCTAGAGTTGTGTCGCCGTTAATGGTCACCGCTCCGGTGTTAGTGATGGCTTGTGAGTTTATGTTCTGCACATAAAGTGTGTTCCATTTGGAAATCGCGTCACCTAGGTCGCGACTCGTATTGCTTGGAATGATGTCACTAGCCACATCCGCATTGATTGTCAGCGTGTTGGTATCATCGGAGCCTAGTGTGGTGTTGCCCTGTATATCAGCTCCGCCGGTCGTTTGTACGGCGCTCGCTGATACATTTTGAACAAACAACGTGTTCCAGGTTGTGGACGCACCTGCTCCGGAGCCAAGATTACGATTCGCATTGCTTGGAAGAATATCACTAGCCACATCCGCATTGATTGTCAGTGTGTCACTCGAAGTATTTCCGATAGTTGTGTTGCCGGCGATGTCCACGTTACCACTGGCGTTTAACCCAACAACATAACCCATGTTCCATCGTTTGTCCACGCTTCCAATGGTTCGCGTACCGGTTGGTATCAGATTGCTCTTAATGCTCGCGTTGAACACCACACTATCATCCACACTATCACCCACGTAAATGTTCTGATCCGCGCCAGCGCTTAGATAAGCTGTCCCATCCACTGTCAGATCACCTTTCACGTGCAGATCGTGATCAATCGTGACATCTCGTGCTGCTTGAATATCCTGCACGTACAACACGCGCCAATCTCTGTTCACTGATCCTAGATCGTGCGTTTTGTCCGTGTTAGATATAATGTTGCTGTTCACGTCAGCATTGAACACCACATTGTCCGTGTTGTTATCACCCAATGTTGTGTTCCCTTTGACTGTTAAATTGCGAGTGATTGTCGCGTCTCTGCTAAGATTCACATCCTGAGCATACAACGTGCCCCATTGCTTGTTGTTAGTTTTATCGCCTAAATTGCGAGTGGCATCTGCATCCGGCACAATGTGGCTGTTCACGTCAGCATTGAACGTCACATTATCACTATCATCGGATCCGATAATTGTCTCCCCGGTCACACTTACATTCACCGCGGATACATCTTGGACATGCAGCGTGCCCCATGGTTGTGTCGTGCTACCCAACGCTAGTGTACTGTCGGTGTTGGGTACGATGTTGCTGTTCACGTCAGCATTGAACGTCACGTTGTCACTATCATCAGACCCTAGGGTTGTGTTGCCATTGACCGTCAGATTACCAGTCAATGTCGCGGAATTTGTTTTGAGCTGCTGTGTATGCACCTCGCTCCACAATCTACTGCTGTTTCCGAGTTTGCGTGTGTTGTTTTGATCTGGTATGATGTCACTGTTCACGTCAGCATTGAACGTCACGTTGTCACTATCACTGTCACCCAGAGTTGTGCTGCCATTGACACTTAAATTGCCACGTGCGCTCACGCTCTGCACGTGCAATGTACGCCAGGTCAAATTGCTGGAGCCGAGATCGTATGTGTTTCCGGTGCCTGGATCAATACCACTATACACTTCCCCTAACATCACGATGTTGGTTCCAGATTTACCCAGAGTCACATTAGCATCAAACTGAACATCTCCACCAGCACTGATTTGTTCAACATACAAGTGTTCCCATTGCTTGCCCTCTTCTCCGAGGTTGTATTTGTGATTCACCACCCTCCAATCGATCAGTGTGCTGTTTCGTAACAATTTGAACTCGAACACCTCGAAATCACCTGGAGATGTGGTGGTGTATGCATAAGTGAATCGAATACCATCGATATTCATTCTCTGAAATTCAGAAGTGCTCGCGAGCGTGCCGGCTTGTGTCAATGTACCTGATCCACCCCCACCGGTGTTGTCATCCACAACCAATGTGACCCAATCACCAGTGTCTTGGTTGTGTAACTCAACACTTCTCGTTCCTCCGATTCCATTGACCGTGTATTTCCAAAAATACTCATCAAATCCTCGGATCTCGTTATCAAGATCAATTGTTATAATGACAGACGAGTTCCCGGGTAAACTGGTCAAATTTAACGAGGTTAAAGCTGAACCATCAAATAGATTATCCACTGAACCGCCCGGTGTTCCTCTGGTGTTTGACAATGTGTAGTTGATACTACCCACCTCACGTAAAGGTATCAAGTGACTCTCGAATCTTGAGTTGACAATGACATTGCTTTGATCGTTCCGCCCAATTGTTGTCAATCCATACACGGTGGCATTTCTTTGCACGGTCACATCGTTACTCGAGCTAAGATCCTGCACGAACAGGTTGTCCCATTCAAGTGTTGGTGATCCTAGATTGAATGCTCGTGTGGTGCTGGGTATTATGTCTCCAGATACACTCGAGTTCAAGAGCAAGCGATCATTACTATCACCACCCAATGCTAGATTTCCATTCATCACGATGCTACCAGTGGCACTTATGTCCTGTACATGCAACTCTTTCCATTTGTTATTTGAACGACCGAGCGTGTGTGTGGTATCCGTGACCGGGACCAAGTCTGAATTGTAACCACCACTGGCGCTGATGTCATTCACAAACAAATTGTTCCATTGTTGCCCGGATTTTCCTAGATCATACGAGTTACCTGTTTCTGGTACAATATCACTATCAACATCAGCACGGAAGATGACATTGTCTGTGTTGGTGTCGCCAACGTAGATGTTACCGCTAGAACCAGCGCTCAAGTATGTGTTACCATCGACTCTTAAATCACCACGAACATGCAAGTCTCTACCGATATCAACATCCTGACTAGCACTTATGTCTTGTACAAACAATGATTTCCATTGTTGTGAGCTCGTACCAAGTGTGTATGTTTGATGATCATCCGGTACAATATCACTGTCAACATCAGCTGTGAACACTACATTGTCTGTGTTGGTGTCACCGATGTATATATTCCCATCCGCACCAGCACTCAGATATGTGTTACCATCAACCCGCAAGTCTCCATATATATGGACATCTCCACTGAGTGTTGATGTACCGGATACTGCAATATTACCGGATATTGTAGTATCATCCGCTACTTCGAGATCATTTCCAATTTTTACAGTGTCGCTGGCGCTTATGTCTTGTACAAATAGTGTTCTCCACTGCTGTGTATTAGTGCCAAGATCGTATGTCTGATGATCGTCTGGTTTGATGCCACTATCCACATCAGCTCTGAAAACAACATTGTCTGTATCAGCATCACCAACGTAGATGTTACCGTCTGATCCGGCACTCAAGTACGCATTACCGTCAACACGTAAATCACCATGCACATGCAAATCACCTTGCATGTCCGTGTTACCATCAACATCTAAATTTCTATCAATAAACACATCACGGCTGGCGCTTATGTCTTGTACGAACAACTCTTGCCACTGCTGTGTATTAGAGCCTAGATCATATTGTTGCGTGGTGTTGGGTAATATGTTGCTGTTGATATCCGCGCGAAATGTTACATTGTCGGTGTTGTCTGATCCTAATACAGTTGATCCACTTACACTTAAATTGTTTGTGGCGCTAATATCTTGTACATGCAATGTTTTCCATTTTTTCGCGCTTGTTCCAAGTGTGTATGTGGTGTCAAAATTTGGTACAATATCACTATCCACTTCTGCTCGAAATACAACATTGTCTGTCACCAGGTCACCAACATAGATGTTGTTGTTGTCACCTGCACTCAATGAAGCAGAACCACCAATCACCAGATTACCTAACACTTTCATGTCACCATCGACGTCTACACTACCACTGGCGCTAACATCTTGTACAAACAATGATTTCCATTGTTGTGAGCTCGTACCAAGTGTGTATGTTTGATGATCATCCGGAACGATGTCACTATCCACATCAGCGCGGAAGATGACATTGTCTGTGTTGGTGTCACCAACGTAGATGTTACCATCCGCACCCGCGCTCAAGTACGCATTACCATCAACTCTTAAATCACCGCGCACGTGCAGGTTTCTATCGATGTTGACATCACGACTGGCGCTTATGTCTTGTGTGTATAGAGTGGCCCACTGTTGAATGTTGTTACCCAGGTCGTACACTTGATGTTGGTCTGGTTCTATATCACTCGCAACATCTGCATTGAGGGTGACCGTTTGGAAGTTCGAATCACCAAGTGTCACATTGCCGCTGATGAATGCGGTTTCCGTGATGTATAAATTCTGTGAGTTGATATCTCTCCATCTCTTGGTGGTGGTGCCAAGATTGTAAGTGTCTGCTTGGTCTGGTATGACGGTTGACGCAACATCCGCGTTGAAAACAACACTATCACCATCAGCATCACCGATGTTTATGCTGCCGTTTGTACCACCACTCAGATATGTGTTACCATCCACATACAAATCACCCAACATGCGAACATCACCTTTCAATGTGGTTGATCCACTCACAGCTAGATTCTGATCAAGTGTGGTGTGGCCCCTCACATTAGTGTTTTGACCAACCGTCAAATTGTTACTCGCACTGACATTTTGTGTGTACAATGTGTTCCATTGCTTGCTGATCGATCCTAGGCTATGTGTGTTGTTATTCGCGACAATATCACTGTTGACATCCGCGTTGAACGTCACATTGTCTGTTGCATCACTACCCAGTGTGGTGTTGCCCAACACACTCAAATCATTTGATAGGTCCGCGTCATTCAACCAAGCTTTATTCCATCTCGTCGAGCCAGCGCCTATGTTCAGATTGTTCGATGTGGTGGGTATTATATGAGATGATTGCGTGGCATTGATGGTCAACGTGTCAGTACCATCTTCACCAATGACTGTGGCGCCGCTCAATTGTGTCGAGTGTGTCACGTGTAAGTTTTTCGCGTATACATTCTCCCATGTGTTGCTGGGTGTACCCACTTGCTGTGTGTGCGTGCTGGGTATCAAATCACCAGAAAGCTGAGAATTGATTGTCAGTGTGTCTGATGAATCTGTACCAATTGTGGCATCACCTAACAGCTGTAAATTGGTCAAATACAAATTATTCCATGGAGTGGATACCTGACCAATATCAAGCGTGTTGTTTTGAGGCACAAGAGATGTGCCTATGACACTGCCTATACGCACCACACCACTGTTCATGCTCACATCGCCAATCAGTGTAGAATTCCCGGTGACTTGAAACACAGTTCCCGTGCCATTGATGGTGATGGATTCTGTGTTGACACTCACACCGTGAATGTTTCTCCATGTTTGTGATGGTGTACCAAGATCGAAAGCTTTGGTTGTGACCGGCACAAGATCACCAGTCAGAGCTGGTGTGGGTAACGCTATGTTGAAAGTACCAGTAGCGGAGAGATCCCCGTGTATGGTCAAGTTGTTGTGTAAATGCGTGTTACCATCATTACGCATGTGTAGTTTAGACACACCCTGTTGCTGTACCTGTAATAGATCATAACCTGGGTTTGATTGATTGATTGTAAGTGCTGGTTTGTCTAGTAACTCTATAACTTCTGGATTTTCATATTGATCAAGATCTTTTGCGTGGGCAGTTATTGACACATTACCCTCTATAACACCACCATCTCTCAACTGAAGCGCGTTGGTGCCACCTCCACCACCACCGTTGGATGAAGGATTGCTAGCCATACCATACGCAGTGTTTTCCTTTAATTGTTGTATCTTGTGTTGTAAGTCATTAACCTTGTTATCAACATAATCACGCACGCTTTCTGATAGAACTGGTAAATTTTCCTCTGCTTCTCCACGTTTTCTTTCATGTTCTGACATGAACATCGTATCAATGCCGTTCATATACTCATTTAGCATGGATGTTTTTTGCGACACTTGATCGGGTGTGATCTGTTGTTGTACGAACTGCTCATTCGCCGCTCGCAACACTTGTTGCTTCTTTTCCGAAAGCTCATCTGGGGAAGCCTTACCCAGAGCTCCAGCATACTCGGTGAGAACACCAGTTAACTGAGCCGGGTCTACACGTGGTTGAAACTCTTTGTTAGATTTTTTGTTTTTCGGTTTCTTTTTTAAAGAACCTATAACATTGATTTTTTTCGCTTCTCTCAACACTTGATCGGATGTTCCAAGTGAGCTCGCGAAATCTAACAACGCATTTTTAATTTTTTCTCTATCGTCCATGCCAATAATATATTATTATTTATTGGCACGGATTGTATTCGCTACGGGATATTTATATATTATTAATTATTGACACGCTTCACACTCACCTGGGTTGTTTAGAGAACATGAGTTGATATTCTCCGGCTCCGGAGCAGCTTGTGATACTGTTGATTTTTCAACCTTGCTAGCGGATTGGTTTCTCAGGTAATATGTTGTTTTCAACCCTATATTCCAAGCATATAGGTACAGATCGTTCAAATATTTTAAACTAGTTTGATTGTTGTAGAGATTAACACTTTGCCCTTGGTCTATCCACCGCTGCCGGGCTCCAGCAGCTTCTAACAGTTTAAACTGATCTTGCTGGAACGCTGTCTTGTATTTATTTTTAAGTTCTTCTGGAATTCTCGCAAGTTGGCTCACATCACCATCACTGTTTTTGATCTCGTCAATCAACGATTGATCCCATATACCAGCGGCTTTGGCGTCTTGAACAAACGTTTCATTCACCATGGTGAATTCCCCGCTCAACGTGCTGTACACATACAACACACTATAATACGGTTCGATGCTCGGGCTGCAACCCACGATGCTGCTAATGGTCGCTGTAGGAGCAACAGCCATCACGTTGCTGTTTCTCATGCCGTTCTTCTCGATTTTTTTCTTAAGTGATTCCCAATCCAGATCACCTCTGGTTTGACTTATAGCGCGCTCGTTCCTGGTGCTCATCACAGTTCTGTATGTGTCCATAGGCAACACAGACTGAGACCACAGAGAACCATCGTATGTCGAGTATTTGCCGCGTTCTTTTGCCAACCCGGTGCTTGCTTGAATCGCATGATATGATATGAACTCATATATGTTGTTGCTCGTTTTTACAGCTTCTGGTGTGTCATAATTGATACCGAGTTGGTAATACATGTCATGCCATCCCATGCTCCCGAGACCGACTGGTCGGTGTTTTTTGTTACTATTTTTTGCCTCAATTGTCGGGTAAAAATTAATATCAATCACGTTATCGAGCATTCTGACAGCTGTTTTGATAGTTTTACTCAGCTTCTCCCAATCGATTGCGGCACCGCGGTGATCAGAAGATTCCACAATGTGGTTTTTTAAGTTGATACTGCCTAGATTACACACCGCGGTTTCGCCATACTCTTTAATTCGACGACTTCCGTCTTCTTTGTATGTCGTAGGCTTGGTATGGAGTAAAATCTCGGTGCATAAATTGCTACTATGCACTGTACCTTCGTGTTGATTGCTGTATCGTATGTTACTAGGGTCTTTGAATGTGATCCACGGGTGACCTGTTTCAAATAAAGAGCGTAACATTTTTTTCCACAAATCTTTGGCTTGAACCTCCCGGAAAATCCTGAGTTTCCCTTGTTTCCCAAGCTTGGTGTATTCGTCATACTTTTTCTCAAACTCTTTGCCGTATAATTCATGTAAATCACGTGTTTCGTTGGGGCTGAACAGGTACCACGGTCCATCGTCTTGCACACGTTTGAAGAACAGGTCCGGAATCCAATTTGCCGTGTTCATGTCATGCGTGCGTTTACGCTCGTCACCTGTGTTTTTGCGCAATTGTATGAAATCCTCAATATCGGCATGCCAAGTCTCCAGGTACCCACAACCACTACCACGCCTTTTCCCACTCTGATTCACAGCAACCAACATGTCATTGTACAATTTCCAGAAGTAAACAGCACCTTGTGTGGTACCGTTCATGCTCTTGATATGGCTGTTCGTCGCGCGGAAATTGGTTAAATCCATGCCGAGACCACCAGCATATTTGTTTTTCAACGCCTCTTGTTGTAAACCATCAAATATACCATTGATACTATCATCAAATGTGCTCAAGAAGCAACTGCTCAACTGATTGAATGTACCACCGCTGTTGAACAATGTGGGTGTGCTACACATGAAATCAAAATTGCTCAACAACTCGTAAAATTCAAGCGCGCGGCCCGTTCTATCTTCACGTTTCTCATTTAACGCCAATCCCATAGCCACACGCATCCAGAAAGCTTGTGGGCTTTCCATCCGTCTGTTGTCTATGTGTAGTAAATATCTGTCATACACAGTTTGCAGACCAAGATATGCAAACTTCCGGTCTCGCGAAATATCGAGAGCTTGTGAGATTTTTTTGAGATCCATTTTGGCCATCTCTTTGTCGATCATGCCCTGTTTGATCAGTTTCTTGAGATTCACGATGAATGTTTTTCTATATTGAAGCTCAAACGCATCAGCATCCGCACCTTCACCAAACACCTCTTTGTAAATAGTGGCTAATAACAATCTAGCGGCGACAAATCGATAATCCGGCTCACGTTCGATCAAAAATCTAGCGCTTTTGATCAGCGCTGTGTCAATCTCCGATGTCTTCACACCATCATATAGATTGATTCGTGCATTGAACACGACTTCTCGAGAGTCAGTGCTACTCAGCCCTTCACATGCTCGCTCCACACATGCTTTGATTTTATCTTCATCGAACTCTTCTGTTGTTCCTTTTCTTTTAGTTACATTCATTTGGTAAGTCTATTTATATTGTTGCTTGGTCAAAAAACTAGGACAAAGCATGAAAATATTGAAATCACTCCAATTTGAAAACCATGGTAATGATTCGTCACTATCTAGCAGTGATCTCAAATATAAAAAATCGTTATTGTATTTGTTCGTGGACAAAGTGGAAACACAACTCATATCAATGGGATACACACCATCACGCAGATAGCGAACGCAATTATCACACGATAATCTGTTGTATTGCAAAATATTTTTATAACTCTCTGTAGTGATAGGCATGGCCTGTTGTATAACTGAACACAGGTGAGACACCTGCACCCGTGGTGACAATTCCACACCATGAAAAAATACCGGGCGTAACACGTCATCATCACCCACCAGATGCACTATGTTTTTCGGTTTGGCAATCAGTTTCAACCGAAATCGCTGTTCATCATACTTGTTTTTGATCATGAAGCCCATAATTAATTTAGGCAATTGACATGTAGCATACGATGTGTATCTGCTCGTGTCAACCGGTTGATCTGTTAGTGTCAATGGTGTGTTTATCATTAAACACAATTATAACCGACAACACACTTTAAATCAACAGTTTAAGACCAGAAAAGTACGGACAATCCTACAAATAACGAGATAGCCGCGGTGATGATTGCGGCTTTGAGTTGCCACCTCCCGGCTCGGTCGATGTTGTCACTTTTATACACTTGTGTGTTCAGATCTCTCATGGCATCTGCCACTCCAGTTAAATCTTTCTCTAGATCTTGAAATTTTGATGAAACCATGCCTTCTAATCGACCAAATTTATTTTCCAATTTGTCATGTATCGATTCAAACTTGAGTGTGTTCTCTCGATTGATATGAGATATTCTCTCGTCCATAGTGTCACGCAAACCTCGTAATTTACCCTCCACACTGTTCATTCGAGTGACCAGTGAAGGCGTGCCATTGCCTTTGTACACGGTGTTGTACAGATCATTCACCTCGCCCCGGATGGTTTCTAATTCTTGCCGAAGACGCTTCTCAAGCTCTTCATCAGTCACATATTGATGGCACGGGGATTCTTCACTCATGCCAATATTTATTTAAACTGAGTATCTATTCACCAAAGCCCCGTCAGGTAAATTGTAAATCATGCCGAATTTGCTTCCACCGCCAAACTCCACCACCACGGTGCATCTGTTGCCCACCACGATCGGACCACTCATGAGTGTGCCTTGTAATGTTATACGATTCACAAACGCACCTGTTGATGCATCAATTATGTTGAAATGATTGGGACTGGCTTGTACTACTGTGTATAACTTACTGGTTGTCATTGTGTATTATGTGTTGTAAAAATTTTTTCACTCGAGGATCCGTCTTGGGGTTCAAAATGGAGCTGATGGGCATGTTGTTTATATTTATGCTTTTGTACCTGGGTTTGCTGCTGTTGAGTATATCAACCACCACATCTTCCGGAACTTCTTGCAATTGACTGGTGTCAACTTGCAACATGTCACGTATTTTGTTCACCGTGTATCCTTTGATCAGTAGATTCTTCGCCTCCTTACACACGTATGTGCGATGCATCTCCTCTTCATCACCAATCTTCTTCAATTTACGCTCGTAATATTGCCGAGTGGCCACCAACGCTTTGCCGGTGATGATACACACAAGTTTTCTGGTTTTTTGCTCTGTCATGATCTGTATAGTATAATTATATTATAATAATGATTGATATTCCACACAACAAACAATAAATTTTCATACACTTTTATTTGACAAAAACATGATACGATCATAAATATTTTATAGAACCATGGCAACAACAGAAATTACCAAAATATTATTCCGACGAGGCACCAGCAGCGATAGATTCGCACTAGAGGGACTAGGAGGCCTAGCACAAGGTGAACCGGGGTTCACAAGCTCCGAAGGCGGGGCCTTTGGAGGCGATACTTCCGCGGATAATTACAATCAAGATTCCGCGTTTTTATATTCAAGTGACGCTACACAATTAGCACCCGGAACAACAGCTCATGGAGGCCAGCTCCAAAAAACCGGAGGTGGTGATTTTTTCATAGGTGGTGGTGGTAATGCTGATATTTTCATCGGAGGCACCAGCGCTGAACGTCACTGGCAGCGTTATTTTGTATCCAAATACGGTACAGATTTCAATCACCCGAACGCTTATATCGATGGACCACTGACAGTTGGTGCATCCGGAGCAAACACCACAACCGACCGCGCACAGAATTACAAAAATCACGTGTGGAACGTGGATTTTTATGGTGAGAATGGAGCTGTATCTTGGAGCGCTCAGACAGGTCAATTCAACGTGACATCCACAACCGCCTTGGCTATCCCGTCCGGAGCAACAAGCGATCGACCACCGGCAACGACCAATGCAACACTTGGCATACGGCGCGCCGGTCATATTCGCTGGAACACCGACACCAGCAAGTTCGAGGGTTGGAATGGCGATCACTGGGGCAGTTTGGCGCGCCCGGAGGATGCGGACCAAGACACATATGTAAGAGCCGAAAGAACATATGGCGCGGACAATGATCAGGTCGATATAGTTACCGGGGGGACAGGCCGACTCACAATTGGTACCACTTTGTCAGCCAGTGTGGACATGTTACTCGACTCCACTGGATACCTGGAGATTCCCAATGGAACCACGAATGATCGACCGACCACTTCGCGCCAAGGCATGATCCGGTACAATACATCCACCAACGTGGCCTCTTTTGAGGGTTACAACGGCACCACCTGGCAAACATTTGGCGGCGGTGTGTTTGGTGACAAAGACAATCAAACATACGTCACATGTACACAAAGCGAGCCGGGTTGGAGCAACGGCACAGGTGAGACAACAGGCACAACTGGTCAGATCAGATTTGTGGTAGGTATTGGAACTCCAAGAATCGCCACACTAGCTGGTTATTTTGACAACGGTAGAAACCTTTTCGTCCGACAGGACATTGTGGCTTATCAGAGTTCCGACACCAGACAGAAAGACAATGTTCGATTGATCGAAAACTCAATCGAGAAAGTGAAAATGTTGAGAGGTGTTGAGTTCGATTGGAATGACAAAGGCCCATCATGGGTTGGAGACAACAGAAACGACATTGGATTGCTCGCGCAAGAGGTTGAAGCGGTGATTCCACAAGCGGTTGTGGATCGTGATGATGGTTTCAAAGCAGTGGACTACAAAAAGGTAATTCCGCTGCTGGTGGAGTCTATCAAAGAGTTGACCGCGCGAGTTGAAGAGTTAGAATCACGCCAATAAATATAGAAAATGGCAAATCACTTGATCACACAGGACGCGGTTTTTGCGGCTAGTCTCGCCACAACATCAGGCAATCACGTAATTGATGCCGACCTGAATGGCACCACAGTTAATGTATGCTTGATCGCCGAAGGTGGTGCCGGTGGTGCTGGTCACAACGATGGTGAAGGCGGCGGAGGTGGTGGAGCCGGTGGTGTTGTGTATGGTACCATGGCCGCGCAAGGCGGAGACACATTCACTGTAACACACACACCGAACAACGATCGAACCACCGCCGATAATGGAGCCGCTGGTGGAAACATTTCCATAACCAACACAGCAACCGGAGTCACATGGACCGCCAATGGTGGCGCGGGCGGAAACAAAGGTGCTGGTGGTGCTGGTGGTGCTGGTGGTGCTGGAAGCGGCTCCGGAGCCACGGTGAACATCGGAGGAAACGGTGGTAACGCGGGCAATGTTGCAGTAGCGGCGCAAGCCGGGCAATCCGGGAGCGGTACTGGTGCGTCAGCAGGTGGTAATGCTGGTCAGAATGGTAGTAGTGGATATGCCGGTGGTGGTGGAGGCGGCCGCGGTGGTTTACCCACGTTTGTCACAACCGCATTTACCGCCCTGAATGTTGCGGCTGATCCAAGACAAGGTGGCCGGGGCGCCACAACTTCTTCCGACGGACCGACGTCGCAAAGAACAGCCACATCTACGTTATATATTGCTACTGATGGTGAAGATGGTAAGATAGACACAGTTTCTGGAGGTTTGGATGAAATGGATTTTGTAGGCTTCGGTGGAGGTGGAGCTGGAGGTGTAGGTAGTGGTACCACGGGCAACGCTCTTGGAGGCGGTGGTGGTCAAGCACTAGCGGTTATCAATTATGAATTTGAAGGAAGTCCCCCTATCATTACTCTCACTGGGAACACAACAGCAGGTACACCACACATCGTGGAGAGAGGAGGAACTTTTATAGAACCAGGAGCCTCTGCGGTGGACTCTGTGGGTGATGCAGTCCCGGTAACCACCACATTACCAGCTGGTTTACAGCCACCAATAGATGGAGCTATCGGTACACAACACACCATCACATATACCGCTACTGATAATGATAATCTGACTAGTACTCCTGTCTCACGTGTTTGTGAGATCCGGGATACAACCGATCCAGTGATCGTGTTGAATGGTTCTTCTAATGAGGAAATCCAAGTAGACACCTCTCCAGGGGCAACATATACTGATCCAGGAGCTACGGGCTTCGACAACGGTGGAGAAGGAAACAACCAGGACGGTTCATATCCAATCACCCAGATGACAGTCACAGGAAATGTCGATATAACCACAATCGGTACATACACCAAAACGTACAATCTTACCGATGCTCGTGGTAATAGTGCTCTCCCGGTCACGCGAACAGTGAATGTAGTTGCTGTTGTTACCACCAGAGCCAACACAACAGGTCCGCGTGGCACACCTTCAGCTGCAGGGGCTGAGATACGATTCAGTGACATAATCGCCGCATCACAATTGTTTAGACGTGTGACAACCACAACCTCGACCGTGTCTCAAACCAATTTAAACACAGGGGATACACAGCCACGTGTGTTGCAGAACAGCTCACTAGATTATCTTAGAGGTTGGTACAGAGACTGGGGAGCATGCGCGAACGCTACACGCACGATAACCTCGCCAGACCCGGGGAGACTTGGAGGATTGTCTGGTTCAACCAACAACAACGCACAGGTGGGTATGAATCAATTCAGAGCATATTCCGGTTTGAGTGTAAAAGTACGTGCTCAAGCTGAAACCAGCGAGGTTTACCGCAATAGTAACGACGGAGCCCTTCAGATCGCTTCATGGGGACCTGACAATGTGGCGTTTTCCTCTACCGCCGCTGGCCGGCTCACCATCCGGACCAAAGGTAGTTATGAAACCGTATGGACTGAATCTGCTGGTTTACGGACAGGAGCGATCTTGTTGCGCAGCAACGCAGGTAGAGCCGTTCACTCCCCCGCCGGTGGGGATAGCACAGTAAAAGATACCTCCTTTCGAGACCCAAACACATTTTATAACTATGAAATACAAGTTCTATTTAGCAATCCAACAACAGGAGCCACCATCACACATAGCGAAGTGTCTGCTACCATTGGTCAAACCGGTAGCGTCTCTACGTTTCTTTCGTATAATGGCGGGACAGCCAACTTCCGATGGAACAACAACGAATCGGCCTTGTCCTCATGGTCGGATTGGATAATCCAGCATTTGAACCCAACTATAGAGAGAACAAACGCATGACCCAGGACAACACACCAATTGAAGATATCCCGGAGACTGATGAATATGTTGATCCGGATGACATATTAGCGGTAGATGCCATCATCAACATATTGAGAAAAACCCCAGCGCAGTTGCACATATACGATCACCTGGTAATACCTTATTGTTTACACTCGGATCAAACACAAGCTGTTGATATTGAGGTGGAAATTGACGAAGATGAGAACACGATCAAATTGTACAACATGCTGACCGATCAGTACGAACAAGTGCCGATTGAAGCGTTGGGTAGATATGATTATCGAACCAATGATGATCGTGAAGTTATTGTCGAGTCGTTGTTGAATGATGTAGAACTGGATCGTGAAGAGATCAAATCATGTGTTGATAATCCGGATGTTGATCGCACTCTGGCCGAGGTGATAGCATTGTATTGTGATACTAGTATATTGCCTCATGAATGGGCGGTGATAAAAAAATTCAATTTACGTTACACGATGGACCAACTTAGATACCCTGACGCACAAACAATGAGTGAGCTCAGAGACCATTACATGAATTTGATCAGAACCCATCGCGAGAAAAGTTTATTAGAGCTAGATGAACTGGAGCGCGAAACTAAAGAGGCTGGTGGCACACAAGAAGATCTCGATGACATTGACACGATCAAACAAATGTTTCGCGACATACCACAAGATGTGGATCTCACCAAATACAACACAATACATGAATTGTATCAATTCTGGCCTAGTTTGTTGTTACCAAAACCTAAGGATTTACTCACGATAGAAGATTTGAATGCTATACTACCACAAGAGACCGCGCCTGATCTAGCCGAGCTGCATGCAATACTTCAATCGATTGATGATTTACACGCTCTTGAAGCGCTGCTTTTAGAAATTGAAGATATAAAATCATTACCGGAAGGAGCATATGATGCTATTCTCAAGCGAAGAGAAATAATTAAAATGACTAGTCGCGTTCAAACCGCGCAATAATTGATTGATTTTCATCGTATAACCTGTATAATATACTGGTGGAATGTAGTATAAACAAATACAGCAGCATGTTGATATCGCGTGATTACACCACACCGCGGTGTGATCGCGCCAAGCTTGACACGGGTACATTTTGTAATTACGACTGTGAGTTCTGCTATTATCAAGGTTTGTTACACCTGAAAACAAATTTCGAAGAGATCAAAAAACGAATTGATAAAATACACGATTATGGTATAACAGAAATAGACTTGAGTGGTGGGGAGAGCAGTGTCCACAAGAACTGGTTTGATATTCTAGATTACTGTAATACACGTTTCGAAAACATCAGCACACTCACAAACGGTTGGGCGTTTGCTAGAGAAGAGTTTCTCATAAAATCAAAGCAACACGGTTTGAAAGAAATACTATTCAGTCTTCATGGATTTGATCAACAGAGTCATGACACCATTGTCAGACGAAAAGGGGCTTGGGACAAGATATTGAAAGCTATACAGCTGGCTCATAAGCATGATATTGTGGTGCGAGTCAATTGCACAGTTTATCAACGAAATCACGAAGGTTTAGAAAACTATCACAACATAATAGATCAAGTGAAACCATTAGAAGTTAATTTCTTGACACTCAATTACTGGGTTAATAATCAGTTTGCTGAGCCTATAAATTATGAACAAGTGACGACTTCTATCAAGTCATGCATTGACAAAATCAAACACATGGTAAAGTATATCAACGTGAGATACACACCATATTGTTACATGGAGGGTTATGAGAAATATGTGTGTAATCAATATCAACACATATATGATATATACGATTGGAATCTAGAGATATACAATTTAAACGTGGATACGACACGGGCATACAATGATCAACAAAAGATCGATCTGGCTCATGACACAGCAGCTCAAAGAAGAGCAGAAGATTACATGAAATCATCCAAGTGCCTCACATGCAAGCATCTGTACATATGTGACGGCGTGGAGAGACAGGTTAAGGATTTTGTATATAAGCCTCAACCCGGTAGGAAAATAAAACACATCAACCACTATCGATCTCGATTTTATGAGTAATTCGTTAATTCTAGACCGAGGGGTGGATTTGTATTTATCCATGACCTGGCCGAAACTACCAAACAAAAGACATGGAGTGTGTGGTCATATCTATGAAATAATTGATTACTACCTACTGTTGAAACGCAAGTATAGTGTCAAAATTTTGATAGGTGAACAATTACTCTATGATTATGAGCTTGTAATTAGAGACAAATACAATCTTTCAGATCAGGAAGTGTCGGAAATTATTAACGACACAACGTTTGTTGATCGCCCGAAAATTTTAATAGGCAACAACATACTATTTGTAGATGGTTTGTTGAAAACAAATTTTCAAAATGGCGGAGTGAAGCTCATGTTCAAAAACATTTTCACTTTCAGATGTTCACCCAGAAGCGATCATGAAAATTTACACTATAAAAATGTCACGTTATTGCAAGACAATCGAGCATATTCAGATGATAATGATGTAGCGATTCAGTATGTTAAAAAAATATATTTTGATAAGCTCAAACCAATCAGTAGCAGTCCGGATGTTGCGCTCATTTACGGTACTGGTAATTGTCGGCTACTAGATATACAAACAATTATAGAAATATCCAAGCAATACAATTTTGAGAAATATTTGTTGGTTACGGACGTTGATATGGATATATCATCATCTGTTGTGGATGTGATCAAACCACCAGTGCGAGATATATTCAATAAATTTGGTACGTACATATACACACCAACTCAAAAATCATTCGATTGTAGCTCTCGATTGATAGCAGAATGCGCGTTTTTTGGTAAACATGTCATATATCATGATATAACTCAAGAGTATCTGACGATTGACACAGGATTGAAGGTGAGAATGAATGATGTTGCTAATGGTATCGATTGCATATCTTTATCCGAGCATGATAATATATTCAACATACTAGATGAAAAACTTTAGCATCATCAAATCAAGCAACTGGCCAGCGTATGATTTAAAAATAACACTCAAGCCATGCTTTCGTTGCAATCAACAATGCTGGTTTTGTAACGAGTATGACAACTCAACACCCATGTGGGGTTCTAGTGATTGCGAGACCGTGATAAACAAGCTTTCTAACCTCCCAAAAAAATACAAAAAAATATTTATTTATTTTTACGGAGGAGAACCCACACTCTCATCAAACTGGGAATTTTTACACGAACTGCTGTTCGAGCAACTGAGTGATCGAGAGTTGTTTATACAAACACAAACCAACATGAGTATAAAGCGTGATCGATTGGAAGCTTTTTTTGATCTATGCAGACATAAACCAAACACTCATCAGATTGATATTTGTAGCAGCTATCATGTAGGCATGCAAAAAGTAGATGACTTTATTGATAAAATGAAACTATGTGACGAGTACAAATCTCTAGGTTTGTGTTTCTTCAGTACAGAAGTAGGTAAAGAAGAACAAATGATGCATGATTTTCATGCGATTGCTCACGAGTTTCCGGAGAAGCTCAAAATGAAATTCACGGTCATACCCAAGCTCAGAACTCGAGGCTTTCCTGAGTATGAATCATTACTGGAAGATGAAGAATTAGCAGGTGAGGATGATGGTCAATATCTAGAATTCAGATATTTCACACGCAAGTATCCTGAGCTGTTAAACTATTTAGAAGAAGAATGGACGTTTAATGTTGATGATAAGCGTATGAATTATGTAGATGTGAAGCATCAAAAGATACATGAAAGATTCAAGTACATGCATTGTGAATGTGGTACAAAAGGAGTCGTTATTGACCACACACTAACCGTGTATCATTGCAATGATGATAATTATCAAAACATAAACCCTACAAAGCTACATGATGTTGATTTCAACTCATATTTGTCCCGCGATGTGATATGTCTTAATAGGAGATGTTGGGATGGGCTAGATTTTAACAAATATAGAAAGTGATTCATAATGTTGATATAAGTGTGTTGATACCCACACACAATCGACCAATGCTGTTTGAGCGCGCCATTCAGAGTGTATTTAACACCAAGACAAGTCTCAAGTTGGAGATTGTCGTTAATAACGACTCACATGACATACGCGAGATAACAGGTAGTATACCCGTGACATACACGTACACACACCACGAGGATCTGTCTAAAATGTACGAAGGATTAATTGATAGAGCTACGGGCAGAATGGTGTGTTTTTTAGAAGATGATGATTATATGCTTCCGAATTATTTTGACGATATTGCTCATGATGATGTTTATTATATCGAGTATCTTTCAAACCCTCTAATTCAGGAGACCGGTTTAACTCAACACATGAAAAGAATGAACGTCAATCGATCTGCTATGAAATGCGCTACACTTTTGCAATTTGTTGAAACTGGTGATTTCAGGGATTTTCAACTCGGTCAAATAGTATTCAACCCGGATTTAATAACTCGGTTTCCAATAGGTAATAATATAGAGAATGATTACGAGTTGTTCCGTAATATTGCCAACAACGCAAAAACGTTTAAATATTTGATCGGAGCTAGATGGGTTCAAACAACAGATGGAAATGATAATATTAGTTTTGATAATTTAAATACAGATGAGCGCTTTAATTGATACAGCTGTCAAGCAACACGATACCGATCACATGATCAACCGATTGTATATACATTGGGATGTTAGTACTCAATGCCCCTTCAAGTGTTCATATTGTTATGCAATGAAAGAGTACAACTGGCAATCAGATGCTGCTCCTGGGGAGTGGAATAAAATTGACAAGTGGGAACACCAAAAATTGATAATAAAAGCGTTCAAGAGATCAACTCTACCAATCTTTTTAGGTCTACAAGGTGGAGAGCCTACTATACACCCTAGGTATGAAGAGTTGATCGAGTTGTGTCATGATGCTATAAGTGCGCATGCCCGCGGCGGTTTGTATGTAACTACTAATGGCTCGCGCGGCCCGGAATTTTTCAAGAAGCAAAAATATCATGACAAGCTGATGTTTCTATGGAGCTTCCACCCGGAGTATTCCGAAAGATATGGTGACAATTTTTATAAATTTGTGGAGAGTGTGAAGGTGTGTGGTGAGAAAGGTCACCGAAACAGAATCAATGTGATGCTTCATTCTGACGAAAAATACTGGCCAATCATTCATAAATTAGTGGATATGATTGAAGACATTCCTGATGTGGAGATTCACCCTCACTGGGTATACAAGGATGGTGATCCGCATGCAGGTACAATTGATTATAATGAAAAATTTTACAAAGAATTTGAGAGGTTCAAACACTACCCTGCGTGGTTGATATTTCAGGACGTGAGCGGTAATAACCACAAGCTGAATGATTATGATATATTTTTATCTGGTAACTTCAATTTTCATAAATGGAAATGCTGGCATAACAATTACGAGATATCCTGGAAAGGTGTGGTTTCCAAAGCATGTAATTTAGGAGAAAAAGTGAGTTTAATAACATCTCCGTTTTATTTTAAAAATATACACACGATAAAACCAGTATTATGTCCTCACACATCGTGTGCATGTGATGGTCATCTCAAAATATACAAAGAAAAACATTAGTTGCTATTGGTACATGATTATGATATAATTGTTTTAGAATAAGTATTGTTATGACAGATGTTCAAGAAAAATACAGTCAAGTTGAGAATGTTACCAAACAAGCATTAACGCAAGGATATGTCCCACATGCAAGGCATTGGGCCAAAAAATTACCAGAAGAACTGGCAGCTAGTGTTGATGTGTGGTATCAGAACATAGAAAACAATTTAGCTATTGATATCGAGAGTGTCAAACGCGAGTTTAATGATGATTCTTTGATAAAAATAGAGACATACAGTAGCAACTCTCCAAAATGGGACATGTTCTTGTCACGCGATAAAAAACAGCACGTGAAAGTATATTCAAAGAGATGTTGGACCGGGTTGCCGGCTAGATCCCATATGGAGCCATTCTATGATAAATATTTTTTCCCATGGTTGAGTAAAAATACTAACACAATACTACCAGCCGTTTTATACAACACAGAAAATTTTATAGGTGTTGAGTGGTGTAGCCCAGATGATGGTTGGAGATTTGCGACCACGCAAGATTTCGTATATACCGGCTCTAATAATATTAAAGTCAATCAACCAGTCATCACATCTCTGTTTAAAGATGTTTTGCGAGACTTTCAATCACTATATGAAACCGCGGGTAAACATTTTAATCGCATGCGATTACCAGAAATTAGAGAGTGGGGTAAGAATACCGAATATGTTAATGATTTATACGTGCGGTTAGAACATTATCTGGCGAGAGCCACTGGTGCAAGACGGCTTAAAAGAGATAAGAGCAATTGGCGGAAAAGGGACCATAAAATTACAGTACAACCAACCAGTGTATGGATTCGAGATTTTGTTGTTTCTAAAGACAAGAAACAATGCAAGTATGTAGATGTGGAAAATTTACACATATGGGATGTTACTCGTTTTAATTTATGGAATCATAAATATAGATTACAAACTGATTTAGGAGATGAGACAAATGAAAGACAATGGGTTGGTCATGAATACAGTGATCCAGGTGTTGAACACGACGACATGATCAGAGACCCTAATAAAATCGCATACTCGCTATATATTGATCAGTGGTTTCATCAGAGTATTATCAAATGATTTGTGAGGGTTAATAGTCACAATCACGTGAAAACATTGATGTTATTGGCTCCAGCCTACACCATTCTGAAAAATTCTCTGGAGCGCAGCATTGTTTAACGATAGATACTGTGAGAGACAGTACATTAGAAGATTATTTCTAGATATGAAAATTAATATTATAGACGCGCATGAGCAAAATTGAAAGATTATCTATTGGTACTGATGATCACAAAGTATTCACAATAGAGTTACGACCAACGAGCAAATGTAATTATAATTGCTATTACTGCACTGATTTACATATTAATAATAATCCCATCGTCAATCTCAATCCATTAGATTTGATTAATCTAATCAATCACATACGCATAAATACATCACACTCAATACATATATTTATATGTGGTGGTGAACCAACCATGTATAGAGATTTAACCAAATTGATAAATGATACAACACCTAATCTCAGAAATGGTGATTGGATTACGATACAAACAAACATGCATAAACCTCTAGAGTGGTTCGAAAAATTTATTAACAGCATTAATGATACTCGGTTTCTAAAAATTAATGGCAGCTATCACAATACTCAACCTGGTGTTACCATAACAAATTACCTAAAAAAATGTGTTTATTTGTTGAATGCAGGTGTATTAGGAGTTGTTTCCTTTGGTTACAATCAAAGGAAAGACGTGACTAGTGACTATAAGATGGCCTTAAAATTTTTACCTCAAGTGCACTGTGAGATTGTACCTCTTATCAACGCTAGTGTTGATCAAGACCCTATTAAAGGTAGTGACTCTGATAAAGATATCGATTATTTGTATGATAATGTTAATATGGATGAGTTCAAGGAATATGGTCATTTTTTCCGTCCATGTATTCAATATGAAGATGAGCAACGTAACATAAAATATATCTCTAGAAGTCAATTGTGGCTCGAGAGAAGTAATAATTTTCACGGCTACAAGTGTAGTGTTTCAAAATTTAAAATATATGTTGATTGGGATGGTAATTGCTACAAGTGTTTCAATCAACAATTCTCTAATATCAAACCTGTTATGCACATACAAGATCATAAGAGCGTGGGTGAATATTTTAAAAACTTGAAATGTATGGATTGTCCATTCACAACATGTTTTTTCGATGTCGAGTATTTAAAAATCAAACAAGATAAACAAGTTGAACATGTGATGATTGATAGACATTTTAACACACATGAGTATAGAAGAACCTGCAAATCATAATTAATGGTTTTTTCAAAACGTATAAGTTAAATATTGTAATGAGATTAAATGTAGCAGGAGCGTTCAGTAAGAGTAAAGAGCTCAGATTATATATAACACTCAATAAGGATTTACTAAAACAATTCGATGTTACCGTGTATGATGGTATAAATTGCTGCCCGTGGAATGGTGGGAGAATCAACAGAAATATTAGCTATGATGATAATATGATAGATTTTTATTATAGACATAACATTGATATTGCACTAGCATTTACAAACCCTATTATAGATATAACGGATCAAACCGGTAATATGCTGCTTAAAAAATTTCATAAAAAGGGTAATACAATTATATCTGTCAATAAAGAGCTGAGAGAATATGTCAAAGAATACTATCCTTTGTATAAGCACACTAGATCAATCACCGCTTTTAGCCCCATATCAGTACCTATGTCAGATGCTGATTTATCTTTATATAAGAGATTAGAATCGGAATATGATTATATAGTACCTCGATGCGAGCATGTATTTGATGAAAGGTTTATATTGCTAGATCAGTCTAAATATGAGATAATGCTAAATGATACATGTATCTATAATTGTCCGTATTATGGTGATCATTTTCAAAAAATTGCGGAGCAGAACAGACTTTATGATAAACCTTGGGAAGATGCCGAATACGATGAGATGTATAGTATTGAAGAATGTTGGATATCTGACAGATCTTCATACAAGAAACCAGAAGTGTTTAATCCGGATATTGGAGACGCTAAAACAATAAAAAAATATGGCGATAACTATGGTATGGATTTAAAAACAAATCAAATCAAAAGTCTGTTAAAGCAGGGAGTCACAAGCTTTAAAATATCCGGACGGGAAATGAGTTTTGAGGATTTTAGCGGTGAATTAAATTATTATTTTAAAGATATATATGAATAATGACGCAACTATATCAGTAACAGGTGCTGGTACTGCTGGTTGTTTCACCGCGCTGTACCTAGCTAAAAAATTTCCGGATCATCAAATCATATGGGTGGTTGAGTCGCTTACAAATAACATAGGCGTAGGTGAAGCAACTGTCCCGATAGTACAAGATTTCTTGACCGATCTAGGATATAACGCAGAATATATTTTGAGTAAGTGTAACGGTAGCTTGAAACTAGGTATATATTTTAAGAACTTTAGCGATCATGACTTCTGGCATCCGTTTGGTAACAACAAGCAAGAGCAGAATGACATATTATACATGTCACGTAAAAATAAAATACCAGACAACATATTTGACTATGATGATATCGCGACCCATTTTGATGTGAGTGTGTTGATAAAAGACTTCTATCAAAAGCTCTCTAGTATGAACAATGTTACGATTGTGAATACTTACCAAGAATGTGACGTGAATGTACTATGCACTGGATTCGATAGGACGTCAACTGATAACTTTGTACCAGCTGACAAGTTGCTCAACACACAAGCGTACGTACATCGTAGCGAGTATGTTGATATACAAGATAAAGTGCCTTATTCTGTGTGTGTAGGAGCCGAACGAGGTTGGATCTGGCAACTGTCGTTAGGTGACACTGTGACGCACGGATACGTGAACGATGGAAAAGAAGGCTGTCGGGATGAGTTTCTAGATTTTCTGAGTGAACAAAACATCAAGCTCGATCCAGACAGCATAAGAAAAATACAATTCAATTGCGGGCGAAAGAAAGTGCATCTGACACGCGACAAACATGTACAATGTCATATCGGTTTGTCTAGCCGTTTTCTTGAACCGTTGGAAAGCACCGGGATGTATTTTATCGTGCATTCAATATT
>Ga0222718_10001286_pt1 | contig 24332 bp, 32 predicted proteins | sample C33_27DmetaG_FD_165045 | JGI IMG/M metagenome (GOLD analysis project Ga0222718, IMG submission 165045) | Estuarine water microbial communities from San Francisco Bay, California, United States - C33_27D | ecosystem: Environmental > Aquatic > Marine > Unclassified | place: USA: California...
CTTCATAAATCCAGGGGTTCTCGTAATCACACACTCAGTCTTCTTCATAGTCCTGAAATATGTAGTCATCAATTTTTTTGGCTTGTTTATCTCTGGTATATTGAATGAAAAGACCTAGAACATAATCATTCCAGTCACCAAACTCTTTATCAGAGTTTGAATCCAGAGAATGTATCTTTTTTGACATCCTGTTTAATTCCACCAACCACGTATGATTCCACCTCTGTTTCCTGCGGAGCAACTTGAAGACCTTTAGAAGAGATCCAGTGTTGTGTCCATGGAAGGGGATTGTTCTTGGCTGCAACATCATAAACTGGTTTGAGACCAATGGCCTTCATTCTACGATTTGCAACCCATTCAACATACTTCTTGAGAAGGGTATCATTCAAACCAATCATAGATCCGTCTTTGAAGAGGTAGTCAGCCCATCTCTTCTCCTCATTCACAGCCTTATCGAACATTGCATATAACCATTCCTCTTCTTCCTTCATGATCTGTTTCATATCAGGATCATCACCTGCTGCCCATTTGTTTAAAATGTTCTGTGTGATTGCTAGATGTTGGTTTTCGTCCCTGGCAATAAGGCTAATGATTTTAGCCGATCCTTCCATGAGCTTAAGTTCGCCAAATGCAAACGAACATGCAAAGGAGACATAGAACCTAATTCCTTCCAAGATGTTGACGTTCGCAACGGCTCGGAAGAGTTTTCTTTTGACATCTTTAATATCTTGTTGTGATGTATACGTATCACGGAAGTCTTCCTTCCATTGATTACCTGTACCCCACTGTTGTGCGGCATTAATAAAGTCATCATATGACTCAGTAACACTCTTTGCACGCTCAAGAATCCTGTCATCAGTAATGATGTGATCAAAAATATCTGATGGATCTGGATAGATGTTCTTGATGATATATGTGTATGAACGACTATGGATCATCTCCATAAATCCCCATACTTCCATACATGCTTCCAACTCAGGAAGAGAACAATATGGGATAAATGCCATCCCTGGTCCTCTACCTTGAATTGAATCTAGCATGATCTGATACTTCAAGTTAGAAGTATAGATATGTTTTTGTTCTGGCCTGAGAGTTTGATAATCTGCCCTATCTTTTTGAAGGGATACTTCTTCAGGTCTCCAAAAGTATCCCAACTGTTGTGTTGTAAGTCTCTCAAAGATAGGATACTTATAAGAATCGTATCTTTGAACCCCTAGAGGTTTACCAAAAAACATAGGTTGTTTTTTAGCATCATGGACTTCAGTATTAAAAACTGTCATCCCTTCAATCCTATTCACCATAACATCATTAACTGATGAGACCTTAAACTGCGCAAGACTCACACTCTCCCTCCTCTGCTTTGCTCAATTCTTCTAATAGATTGTTCAAATCGGACTTCTCTTCAACTACTTCATCAGTCTTGATGTCGTAAGTGTTTTGATAGTAAGAAGTCTTCCAACCATACTTATATGTAGTCAACAGATCATTTGCCATCTGCGATACTGGGACCTCATTATCAGGATAGTTTTCTGGATTATAACTCCAATTGCCAGAAATGGCTTGGTCAAAGAACTTCTGCATCACTGATACAACATTGATATATCCAACATTGCTCTTCATTTCCCAGAGTAATGTGTAATTGTTTTTAAGTGATTGATAAGACGGTACAATCTGCTTAAGGGGTCCTTTCTTACTCTTTTTAATGGACAGATAGTCTCTAGGTGGCTCGATTCCATTTGTTGCGTTTGACACAACGGAACTGCTCTCCGATGGCATCTGAGCAGACAGTGTTGAGTGTCGCAATCCGTGATCCAGAATTGACTTTCTAAGACTCTCCCAATCATGTGCAAGTTCCTGTGAACTAATCTCATCAACATCCTTTTTGTACGTGTCGATAGGAAGGATCCCATCAGCGTACTTAGTACGTCCAAAGTATTCGCAGTGTCCCTTCTCTTTGGCAATTTCATTTGAAGACTTGAGAAGGTAATACTGGAAAGACTCTGACAAACCGTGGACAGCATCCCATGCCTCTTGTGAGTCATAGTTATAACCAAGTTTAGCCAGGTAATGGGCCAGACCAATGAAACCCACTCCAAGAGACCTACGTGCCTTTGTAGCCACCTCAGCGACCCTGATAGGGTACTCCTGGTAGTCAATCAGTTCTTCAAGACCACGAACAGAAAGATCACATAGATCCTCAAGTTCTTCATCAGATTTAATCTTACCCACATTGACAGCTGATAAGATACACAGTGCAATCTCACCAGGCATCTCTTCATCAATATGATTGAGTGGTTCTGTTGGCAGGGTGATCTCCTGACACAGATTACTCATGTTTACCTTGTCTTTGAACGAGGAATGACTGTTACAGTGATCGATGTTCATGATATAGATTCGACCAGTCTCTGCTCTCTCCTTCAGAAGATCCAGAATGAGTTCTTGAGCTCCAACAGTTTTTCTTGGTACAGAGTTATCTTGTTCATAAGCCACATAGAGATCGTCAAATCGATCAGTACCAAAAGCATCATAGAGACCTGGTACGTCATGCGGTGAGAATAAGCTAATCTCTCCATCCGTAATGAAACGTTCGTAGAAAATTTTTGATAGTTGGATTGAGTAATCAAGTTTACGTACCCTATTGTCTTCGGTTCCTTTGTTGTTCTTGAGAACAAGAATGTCTTCTATCTCTTGGTGCCAGATAGGAAAGTGAACTGTAGCAGAACCACCTCGGATACCGTTTTGTGTGCAGCATCGTACAGTTGATTCAAACTTTTTAAGGAAGGGGACCACACCTGTGTGTTGTACCTCTCCACCTCTGATTTTAGAGTTGATCCCACGGATTCTACCTGCGTTAATACCGATACCAGCCCTTTGTGCGACGTATCGGCCAATAGCCATATCACTGCTAAAGATACTATCGAGGGAGTCATCAACATCAACGAGAACACAAGATGCAAATTGACGCAAGGGTGTTCTGACACCTGCCATGATTGGTGTTGGGATGTTGATCCTGTGCCTTGAGATTGCGTCGTAGTATCGTTTGACATATGACAGTCTCGTCTCTTTAGGATATTCTTGGAAGATAGTCAATGCGATCATGATATACATGAACTGTGGGGTCTCGTAGACCTTACCACTGCTTCTATCCTGTACTAGGTATTTATCCACAACCTGCCTCAAACCTGCATAGGTAAACAGGTAATCACGATCATGGTCAATAAATGATTCAACCCTATGAATCTCCTCTAAAGAATACTTACTGAAGATACCCTTGTCATACACACCTTCGTAAGCAAGTCTCTGAATATGATCAACAAGAGATGGAAACTCATGCATCTTTCCATACAACTGTTTACGTACAGAAAATAGAAGAAGACGTGCAGCAACAAACTGATAGTTGGGATGATCAAGATCAATCAGATCTGATGCACTCTTAATCAAAATTTCCTGAATCTCTTCGGTAGAGATACCATCATAAAACTGAATACCAGAAGTCATTTCTACCTGACTTGCTGAAACATTTGCAAGACCTCTGGTTGCTTCATCAACCATTTTATGCATCTTATCCAGGTCCAGTTTCTCGACCGAACCGTTTCTCTTAGTAACTTTCAATCCGTTGCTCATATCTTTTTCCAGGTTGTAAATTTGAGTTTTGCTTGTAAACCTTGATATACATTTGATTCTACTATCTCTTGAACTTTATGTCCAGATAGAACCATGTCATTTATGTCTTTGTCTCTGATGGTACTTGGCCAGATGACGACTCGTTCACCTCGTTCAATACATCGTTCAATTCTACCAACAATTTCTTTATTACGGGGTTCATTATCGTATACAAAAACTTTGTCGCTTCCTTCAAGATCACCAATTTCACCATCACTACCACACAAAGCCACACTATTGTTGATGAAAGTGCTGTCGAAGGGTCCTTCGACCACATAGACTGGTAGTTCTTTATTGATTGTGTCAAGACCATAAACCTTGGGGGCATCTTCTTCCAACATGATGGTTAAGTATTTAATAGGGTTCGTAGACAGTGCTCTTCCCTGAATACCGATAAGTTTGTTATCTCTAACAAGAGGTATAACAATCCTCTCTTCACCATACCGAGTGTCTAAAAAGGTATTAGGTTTGATCGTGTTAACAAATTCCTGAAAGTTTTCAGCATAATAGAACTCTCCATTGAAGATTGCTCTATTCATCAGATATCTTTTTGACTTACCAACAACAAATGCATCAGGCAAATCAATCACAATCTTCTCTTTGAAGACAGGTTTCGATGACTCTAATTTCTTAAAGATGTCTTCTGGATTCTCTGTTTGAAAGTTCTTACCACTCTTCCCATCCTTAAATTTTTCAAACACATATTGTTTGTGTGTCTCTGGGTCCAAATCTTTCAAAAAACTATTGAAAGATATACTGACACCACAGTTGTGACATTTGTAGTTTGTATTATTCTTTACCTGGTAAAGGTATCCTCTTGCCTTGTTCTTCTGCTTCTGACTGTCTCCACACAAGGGGCAACGAAAGTTATAGAGACTTGCCTTTACCTTTTTGAACTTAGATAATCTAGAGGAAATCAGATTGATGTACTTTACATCAATAAAATCCATATCACTCGGTATAACTCATTTCTATTGTAGGTACCTCAGAGACATTTGTCAAGACCTTGGGAAGGGTTGTAAAGACTCTTAGACTTATTGAGATGACTGCTATACCACCGACGGCCATCCAAACTCTTTTTTCTAATTGACGTATTCTTTGCAATACGATGTCATGATCCCCGTCCATTTTATCACGGAGTTTGTCAATTTTAGCAAAGAGTACTGTGTCGATTTCTTCTTGTTTCGATATACGTTCTTCATGTACTGCAAGCATCCTACTCACAGTAGTATTTACTTCAGATAATTTTTGTATTGCAGTATCAATCCTGAGGACTATTGGTTTTAAATCCTCAATTTTCTGTTCTAGTACGGCAATCTTAACTTGACTTTCCATGGGGCTTAAAGTATGGATTGAATTCCAATGCCTTTTTCTTAGCCTTCTTATCTTTTCTCTTTTGTTGTCTATCCATTAAGTCCTTAATGGCTTTCTTCACATACTTATTACGACCATCTAATTTAAGGGTGGAATCATAACCAGCAGTAGGACCAGCAGCAGGGGAGGAGCCACTAAATCCACCACTTCCCCCAGGAGGATTTGCCACCATGCCCTCCTCATTGACACTAAACTCACTATACATTGCTGTACGAAATGCATCTACAAACCTATCAATCTTGTCCTTGTCCATTGGTTATACCATTAAGTGCATCTAAACATACCCGATCTAATTCAATTTCATGAATATAAGTTCTTGGGTATTCGGGCAATTTATCTAAAAATACAATAAAAGTTTTTATAGAAGACCATAAACTTTTATCAATTTTATAAAACAACATTGGCGTTGTTGCATCACCAAAAATATTATACAGAATAATAAAGTGATTTATCAATAAATGTACTTTAAGTTCACCACCAGTTTTATATCTTTTAAGGAGTCTTTTGATATATCTGAATCGACTCAGATCTTTATCAAAATCCTCCCTAGTAACTGCTTGAGGATTTTCATAATTTTTAATAGCAAAGATGAGGAAATTCTCCTCATTCAATTCATTAAAGAGCATTTATCATTCAGCAGTAGGATAATCGATACTACCAGTTGTAATACCAGACATTGCTACGAGAGTCTCTTTCTTAACTCTCAGGTTACCAAGATTATCGAGATAAGTGGTTACACCAACCCAACCCTCATGAGTTACAGAATATTCAGTATTTGAAGTGATACCTTCACCTTGTGTGTTAACACCATATACCAGTGAATCAGATGTTCCGTATGATGCTTCACTGTAAACAGAATTAAGTACAGATGATTTAGGAAGCTGAGATACAGTGAAATCTACACCAGCAATAGCTGCACCGCTCAGACCCATGGTAGAACCAATGGTCAGTGATTCGGAGTTAGCGATACTAACAACTACTGCATCACCATAATATGTGTTACCACTTCCTCTAGTACCAAAGCGGATCACATCACCTTCTGCACAACCACCATCAATACCAAATGATGTGCCAGAACCAGTGACAACTCCTGTGGAGTAATTCAGGGAAACTGTACCTGCAGATCCCACATTGTCGTTGTTTCCCCAAAGTGCCATGTCTTGTGCCCTTGTAAAGTTACTTTCTTTCAAATATTTATAAAAAAATGGGAGACAAGGTTGTCTCCCATCACATCATTCTTCTCTTGCTTTAATTGCCTTTGTTACTACTTCAAGAAGTTCATCATCCATATCAGTCTTAGTCAGTTTGACTGCCTTACCTAAAATCATAAGACAAATGTCAATCATTTTTTCACCCAATTCTTCATTCTCAGGAATTTTAGTAATTGCATCTGAGATGATTTTTGATGCCAGTGGAAGTAGAAAGGATAGCATGGTCAATACCTAATACTATCTTATATATCAAATATCAATCAAATCTTGAACTCATTGGGAATGGTTTGATTTTTGGTTTTACACCACTTTCCTTTTCTTTCTTTTTGGTTTCTTGTCTACGTGCTGCAATGTCCTTTTTGTTAAGTGGTTTTTGTCCTGGCATAGTCTTTGCCAAAGCCATTCTAATGGCTTCCTTATGTTTGTCGCTAGTCTCCTCATTTTGAGGACCACGTTCTGCTTCTAACTTAGCAGCAATTGCCATCTGACGTTTCTTTTCTTTAGACTTTCCCTTGAATTGGGGAGCATCAGACTTATAAAAATCCTTTACAACATCACCCATATCTGCTTTCGCAAGATCCATTTTCTCATTAACTTGTGGTGCCTGTGCTTCTTTACCAAGTTTCTTTTTTTCCTTAGCAATATTCATGTCAATTCGAGCAATTTTTTGTTCCTCTCTTGCTCTCTTTGTTTGAAGTGCAGAGATATCTTCACCAACCATCTTATATCTCTTATCACCTTTAGCCAAATTTTGTGCAGCAGGTGTTTTTGCTTTAATATCTGCCTTTGAAACTTGCATTCTGGTATCTTTAGTTGGTTCTTTAGAACCACCATATCTTGCTTTTGTAGGTCCTAGTGGTTTCTTCTTACCAAAGAGACCCTCTTCAATCTCCTCTACCTCAAGAATAACACCACCAATCTCCTCAAAGGCCTCAGTCATCTGTGGGTTGATGACGATCTTATTGTTTACTTTTTTATCTTCAATTCTTCTTTCAGATTTATCTGTCTTTGGTTCTGAAGGAGGAATATCAACAACCTCTCTAAGATCTTCTCTCCAGTTAGAATGTAATTGTCTTTTCATTGAACTGTCAGATACTCTTATTCTTGTATCTATTTAGAAATTCTCTGAAATTTGATTTAGGACCTTTGTATGGTTTGCCACCAGGTTGAAGATTGGTCTTATCACCTTTATTAAATCCTGGTGTCATATCTACAGCGTTTTTAAAATATCCTGTAGTCCCTGACAACGTATTTGGGTTATCCGAAGTTCTCATTTTACGATCCATCTTGACCTCAGAATATTCACGAAGATCACGAATCCATGACTTAAACATTACATCATTTTCAGTAACACAGATCAGGTAATTAGTTCCTCTTCTTACAATCTTACCTACAAGTCCAGTGTTTAGATTCTCTACCACTTCATTTATCTTAAAGATTTTTCCTGTCACATAATTTTCTCTTAGATTTTTCCAATCAAACTTAGGTGCAATTTCCCACAGTGACCATCCTTCTTCAACATTCATAGCCTTACGAACAGTATTCATAATCTGTTTCGCGGTTTTATCATCAAGATTATCTGGAATACCAGTTCTAAATGTGGCAAAGTCATTCTCAGCTGCAGCCTTTCTCATCTTAGATGCAGACATTCCACTTACGTCTTCTGCATCTTCATCTCGTTCACCAGCTGAGATTGTCTCAATTTCCTCGAAATCATAAAGATCACCATTATATTTCTGAGCAAGATTATCAAATTCAGCAACACGATCTGAACCTACAACAATCTTGATGTTTGAGTATCCATCATTATTTGCGAGTTCAAGTGCGTTGAATATCGTCTTTACACTTTCATCATTAATAATATTATCTGCATGAGAAGGGAACATCTTCTTCATTAACTCGGTCTTCTGACCTGGTTCTAATGGATTTTTCTTTGGATCATTAGATCTAGATGGGTAGATTCTAATGTCACCATCACCAGCAACTGATGCAGCACCATCCAAAAGTTTCTTATGTCCTACTGTGGGAGGATTAAATCTACCAAACACCAGAGTTAGTGTTTGTCCAGTTTTATCACCACTTTCGTCTTCTTCTTCACCCGAAGTTCTTTGTCTTGGTTCCTCTTCTGGTGATGATACTTTCTTTCCTAATTCTTGCTCTGGTCCCTTATATTGTACAGCCTTACCTGGTTCCTGTCTCTGTGCACCACCCTTTCTATCAGTGAATCTCAGTTCACCAGCCTCAGTTCTCGCTACAATATTTCCTGATTTATCAACCCAGTTACCTTGACCATCGCCAGTCAGACCAAGCTGCTTCGCACGAGTAGAAGCCTTAGTCTGTCTTGCCTCGCTAAAGAAATTAAGGAAACTCTTCATTTCTACCAATATCCTATATTGTATTTATTAGAAGAATCTATTGTTCTTATTATACTTGGAAAGGAAGGACTTTCCATACGAAGTGGACACTCTCATTACTGTCTCATACTCCTCTTTGAAGACTTTACCAGCCTTCCTATCATCAAGAATATCCTGATCTATTAGACCAAGTTCAATCAATTTTCTATTAACGGCTTTTGGTTCTCTTGCTTCATTTCCTGCAGCAATGGCTTCTGCCCAACCATCCATATATCTTTGTCTGTCTCCTGGTTTTGCATTAGCCATGGATTGTAAGAATCCACGGTAAACATTTTCTTGAAGAGCCACTGTTCTTCTACCAGATTTATCGGTGATACCTCTACTTAATCCTGTTGCCTTGAGTAATTGTTTACCAAGTTTTGATTTCATACCTGCTGCTTTCTTCTTATCTTTAGGATCGGTCGCAACTTTACGGAACTCATCTCTTAGACTTGTATATCTACCATCGTCTTCACCAAAGTGTTCTTGTAAAATTTCTCTAGTAACTCCGTCACTGAGACCCTTACCACCTTCACCAAGAAGTGTCTTCACAAGTTGATCACCAACATCACCGATTTGATTTTGTTTCTCAAACAATTTCTCAATACCACCAAAATCTTCTTCAGACTTATCTTTATGAACATCAACTTCCCTCTCAAAGAAGTCTTTCATTGACATATCTACCTTTTTCTGGTTGATATTTGAGTTGATCAAAGTAAAGTTATCATCATTTTCTCTTTGTTCCCACTCTTCTTTACCTGGTGCACCACCATCTTTGTTGTTAAAACCACGAACATGTTCTAAGTCCATGGCCTGAAGATCAAGAGGGAGACCAGTATACGCATCACGACCACCTTGTTCAAGATAGATACGCCACATTAACTTTGCCCTATCCTTATTATTAGCTGCACCTCGTCTTACTGTCCCATCTTCGTTTCTACCAAGATAGTGTATATCTTTGTGTGCCTTATCATCTGACACATACTTATCATTAGTGACCTGACCCTTACCACTCAATGATTTTTTAAATGTATCAGGAAGAATATCAAAAGATGCATCAATAAATTCATCAGATACTTTATTGGATCTTACAGAATCAACAAACTTTTTAATCTGTTCTGGAGATCCATCACCATATCCTTCTAACAAACGATCACGATTTGCCATGAGGTTTTGAATATCAGCATATCCAAGGTTATTCTTACCTGCACCAGCATTCACTCTTCCTTCAAATGTCTTTGCATGTGCCATTGACTTAAGAAATGATCTCTTATCAGTTGCACTTGGAATGGTTGACAAAGATTCTTGGAACTTTGCAAACTTCTTCTCCATCATCTTTCTCTGACGATCAGCCAGAGTCTTCATCATAGTCTCGGCTTCTTTAGTGAACTCTTCATATTCACTATCAAAGGCCTCATCATCATTTGCATAATCGATCTGATCTTGAGTCTCTTCTATTGCATCATCAAGAGTTTTATAATCATCTACATCTATCTCTGCAGCCTCTGTATCATTCTGTGCCTGAATCTCTGCTTGTTGTGCTTCAAGCTCCGCTTGTGCTTGTGCCTCTGCTTCTGCCTGTGCAGCTTCTTGAGCCTCTCGTTCTGCAGCAAGTTGACCTAGAATATCCCGTGCTTGTTGTTTAATTTGATCCTTTCTCGCGGGACTCATCGCGTTTCCACGACCACGCATCAAACCTTTTTCAATCTCCTTTACATTTCCACTATCAATAGCCGTTGATGTCGGTCCACCAGGAACAACTCTTCCCATCTGATCACCAACTGGTGCTTGAGGTTCCTGTGGCACTTCTGTCTTAAACTGAGAAAGTGTCTTTGGTTCTGCCTGACCTGCAGGAGATGCAGCCATTCTATCGAGAAGTTCATCCTTAGATGCGGGTTGGAATTTATCTCCTACAACCTTTCCAACATATTGTCCTTTGTCATTATAATACTTACCAAACTTTGACGTAACTCCACCAGCACGTTCAGCATCTTTCCTTGCCTGAGACTCATCATTCTCGGCAAGGTATGCATCTGCTTTCTTCAGATATTTAAATACGTCCACTACACAACCTAGTTCTCATAAAATTATTTATTTTTGAGATTTGCCTTACGATACTCAATATCAGCACGGGTGCCACGATCCATCTTACCTTGTGACTTAGGCTTGGTCTTACCACCTACATCAGGTTGCATACCAGGATTTGCTGCCTTGACTCTACGACCATGTGTGTATTCAGCACCACTCATCTTTGAAGTACCAGACACCATCTTACCACCCTCAGAACGGGAGTCGGCGTACTCTTTCTCAGACTGACCGTGCTTACCTTTGTAGAGTTCATCAAGTGCCATCTGGGTCATGATCTGAAGAGCTTCAGACTTTGTATAACCCTCTTCGATTAGAGAGTCAAACATCTGATCAAAACCCTCTTCAACTTCTTCTTTATCTTTATCTTTCTTCTTTCCCATCGCCTTCTTGATGGCTTTGTCTCTTGAACCCATGTACTCATCAGTACCTGATTCAATCTCACCATCACCATCATAATCCTTATCTGCTTTCTTCTCATAGATGGATGCATATGCATCACCCCAACCCTTACGGATTTGTGATACTTCTTCAAAGTGTGGGTTCTTCATAGAAGTACCCATCTTCTTCATATCCTCAACAGCTTTCTTATTATTCTTCTCTCTCTTCTTCATATCTGTCTCAAGATATGACTTATCAGCTTTCTCTACCAGTTGAAGGAGAAGAGTCTTGACGTTCAATGACTCTTGTGCAACCAATTGATTATGAGTTCTTTGTACTCTCTTCTCTTGATTGAATCTTGCCGACCAAGATTCTTGGAGTTTTTTATTATGTCTATACTTAGCAAACTCTTCCAAAGCAATAGTCGATGCCTTGGAATCAATTACATCAAATGCTTTATTCAGGGACTCACACAATCTGTCAATCTTTGCCTGTCTACCAGCAATACTCGACTCAACAAACATCTCAGAAAAAATTGTATGTGCAGAGTCTACTGAGTAACCTTTCTGGAACATTTCCTCCAGAACACTTTCAACAATCTCGTTAAGATCCGTGTCAGTCAAGACCGAAAGATTCATCTCAGAGATGTGATCTTTTCCAGAAGTCAATTCTTCTTTTGCTTCGGTGTTATGGACAGCAGCATATGCTTCCATAAAGTTACGCATTGATGAAGACATCTTTTTACAATTTACTTTTCTATATCTTTATTTATCATCTCCAAATATTCTCTCTCCTCTTGATAAATCGAAGAGGGGTTCATATACAAATGAACCCCCTCTTGAATACCTGGTATCAACCATTGGTCAACACGATAACAATACTTCCAGTTGACGGGTTGAATACAATTCATAACAACCACTGACCAAAATGCAGCAACATAATTCAAAAAGGTTGTCATAATTCTTGTTTCCAAACTAATTGATAAGCCATCTTATCTCTAAGATTATTAATACGACTTTCATCAAAGTGTGCAAAGTTTGGGTATTTTTCTACCTTTTTGTAGTAATGTAACGCATTAAGGATAATTGTATAATCCTCCATGGTCAAATCAAACTTCACAATTTACCACCAACAAATCCACTATTTACAACTCTAGTGTGTAGATGAAGTGTTCCTTCTTGTTCACATTTAAGATACCATCGAGTCATTTCTGTCACCTTTTCTTTGGTGAGTGCAAACAAAAAATCCTTTCCAGTATCTTTTCTAACACTCTTCCACATAAAACGGGTTTCCTCAACATAGAATGAATTATCAATCCAGTCTACTTCTGCAATTTCTGGATGTTCATTGGCCGATTCCCTTACCTGTGCCTCATCGAGCATTTCCTCATGTGTCACTTAAACATTCCTCTCTCTTTCATAAACTGTAATGACTCTTTCATGTTTCCAATATGAGAATATCCTAATGCAACTTGTGGGTATGTTGCATCTTTTCCGAATTCGGATTCAAACGCTCTTTGTGTGAAATGATTGTTGAGTTGATACTCCAATATATCAAGTTGTAATGTTTTAAGGAGAGCTGTCATTCTCTCACACTCTTGACTACCGTTGGTGTAAATAACTGCTTTAGTCATTGTTCTCCTCGTATTCGATGACTATCCTTTTAATTAATTTTCCACGACTATCTTGGACAATGAATTGTTTTAATTCCCCATCAAGTTCTTGTCTAATTTGATGAAGTCTCCACCAGGCAACATGTTTATCAGTCATGTTGCCTCCAGTCATCAGGTTTTTCTCTTTGAAACCAATCTACAATTTCATCTGCCCCATTAAACCCCTTTTTGTAATTAGATGGGTCGGGGTCACCTAATCCCATCTTATTCATAAAATCATCCATAGTACCCTCCTGAATATCCTGAGCAGCTTGACGACGTGCTTTATTCAACCAATCTCTTGCAGTAGTATATGACTTGGCAATCTTCTCTGCCCAAATCATATCCTCTAATTTGACTTCTTCTTTATTTGCAATTTTCTTACAAATAAACTCCAACCGAAGTCTGTATTGGGTAGATAGCATATCTATTTTTATTCTTTAGAGTATTTATTCTTCAGGGTTGTCTTTTTTATTAAACCCAAATGGTGCTTCTTTCTCCTCCAATGCTAACCTCAGAGCAACACCACCAACTGCTTCCATCACTTTCAGGATGTCTTCAGCAGATGCATCTTCACCAAGTTCTTTGGCAATGTACCAATACTTTGGCCAGAATGTTTCACCAGCATTTTTATAGTCTTCGAGTGTAAGAATTTTCATAATTTAGATAATACTTCTTTGTAAATGTTTTCTGCGATTGCTTTCATCATCAATGGAGGAACCATACGACCAACACGTTCGGTTTGTTGTGACTGAGAACCTGTAAGGATGAAGTCATCAGGAAGTGATTGAATACGTTTGAGTTCTGGAACAGAAAGTACCCTGTCTTCATTCCAGTGAATTAGACCACCACTAGCTGTAAGTGTAGGAGAGGGTTTATAGAATGATGCCCTCTTCGTATTAAAGCAATGTCCTTTCTCATGATAGTCCATACCAGATAGAATCTTCTTAGGATTCTTTGGCATCTTCTTTACAACACTCTGGTAGATACCACTATTCAACATGTGTTCAGTCAGAGACTGAATATTTTCAGGATCGTTTTCAACACCATCAATGATATCACCAATAGTAGTATCCTTTGTTGATGTGGGAGGGAAAAGAGAAGATACTGTTAGTACGTTCAATCCGATTTTATCTGCAATATCTTGACGAACTGCAATAAAAATAAGTCTTTCTCTTGCCTGACCTACACCATAATGAGAGGACTTCATCACTTTAGATGTAACAAGATAACCAATATCTTCAAATGCATTGGTAATCTTTGCATAATAAGTCTTTGCCTCACCAATTGTCAATCCTTTGACATTTTCAGCGACAATGACTTTTGGTTGAATACCTTTGGCAACACGGATGAACTCGAAGAACAAGTCTTCAATATTTTCAACCTTCTTACCATCGGAGTAATTCTTAGTTTTACCCCAACCGTCAGAGTGTTTTGCACCCTCACCACGACACATAGACCCTGCTACAGAGAATGCTGAACAAGGTGGTGACCCATCAAGGATATCTAGTTCACCAGGTTTTAATCCAGTAATCTTAAGAAAGTCACCACCTACAAGTTGTTTGATATCATCAGGAACAATAGGTGTTGAAGGATAGTTAGATGCATATGTATTCCTTGCTTCTTCTACAAATTCATTGATACACAAGATCTTTGCACCTGCAAGACGGTATCCTGTAGAAGATCCTCCTCCACCAGCAAAGGTTGATATCACAGTGAACTTCTCTTGAGCCTCACCGTCATAAACATCTTGTAGGTTATATGGTAGTTTCATGAGAACTTATTCTTGTACTGTGTAGTGTAATATGTTTTTGGATTTTCGATAACATCTTCATATAAAGACTTGATACCCATACCATCCTGAAAGGCAACCTTCTTTCGATCAATAATATCGTCAGGGAGTCTTCCTCTAAAGGCTTCTTGTAGAACTGCTTTGGGTCTTGACTTACCGTCCCACACTTTATCTTGACTCAGACCAAGTGAGTTCTCAACCAATTGTGTATTCAGGAAGGGAAGACGACATTCAATCCCATACTTCATAAAGATCTTATTACATCTTGCAAAATTCTTTCGATGTTGTGATCCAAATAAACCGATACGGTAGTTGGTCCATCCTTTATCTTGGATACCATGATAACTCATACCATAAGATGCCCAGAGTTCATCACTCCCTTCACCTGACATGATCACCTTGAATCCATCTTCATGAATTCTTCTGGCAAGTTGAACACACGGATAACCGATTTCAACTTGTGCCTTGTAAGGCATCTCAATAGTGTTGATTACATCATTGATGTCATCGACTGATGGAGGAGAAACTTTAACCTCTCTCAGTTCGACTCCCAAATATTTAGCAACTTCTCTGGCAGACCGTAAATCTTTCGAGTTCTCATCATGAACTGCGGTATATGTAACTAGGTTAGGAATATGTTGTGATGCAATGAGTGTGGTGATGGCAGAGTCGATACCACCAGACAAGAGACAAGCTACAGGTACATCAGACACAGTTCTCTCATACGAACCATGTTCGATGTTGTTCCCAACGTTGATTTGAGATTCAAGTTGATTCCAAGAAGATGTGTCAGTAATGTGTTCGTAAATGTTATACCACAACCCTTCTGTAATGTTATAGTCTGAGGTAACCGTGATGTACCCACCAGGTTCCAACATCTTGATAGTTTGTCCGTGTTCGCCTAGTGCAAGAAGACCTTTGATCTCCGAACAAAAACTAAAGGAAGGAAAGAGACCACTGAGTAATGAATAATGAAGAGGTACCTCTCCATGTCGATCTCTAACGATAGTAATCGATCCATCACCTTGAGTGAATGCAATTGCAAACATCCCCTCCACCATATCCAAACCTTTAATACCATACTTGTCTAGGATAGCACAAAGTACCTCAGTGTCACCTGAAGTTTTTGTTTGGATATCAAGTTTTTGACGAAGTTCTTGATAATTCCAAATCGTCCCATTGAATACCATGGTTGTTCTACCATAGGTAAATGGTTGGTTAGAATCACTACTTGTATCAATAATAGACAAACGGACATGTCCAAAATAGACATTATCCGTTTGAATAATTCCCTGATTGTCTGGTCCACGATGAGCAATGGCGGCGAGACCTTTTTCGATTTGGGGAAGGTCAAACCCTCCAATAATTCCACACATTACTTAATAGCAATAACTCCAACAAACTGATGGTTTCTCCAGAAGATTTGACAGTCCTTGAAACCAGCACACCATATCATAGACTTGAGTTCTTCCCAAGTATTTGGTTTCAACATATCACGAAGTTCTTTCTCCTTGTCCATGATCTCGTCAGCTGTGAATGACTTCTTCTTGTAGTCATAGTGGTTAAATGTCAGTAGTTCTTGGAAGAACGCATTCTCACACATCAACTTCTCTGCGAAGATGAATGCACCACCTTCATTCAAACCATTATAGATCTTATTGACCGTATCTTGACGAGTTGTCTTGGGCATGAACTGAAGAGTAAAAAGTGAAGTCACCAAAGAACAGTTCTTGAACTCATAGTTGGTGACATTACCACGGACAAACTCAAGAATAGCCCAAGGGAAGTCTTTACGGACTTCCTTATACCTATCATCAAGATCATCATAGAACCCACCAGCAAGTTCGACACCTACGTATTGAGCCTGTTTACGTGACTGGTTATTGGCAAGGATCATCTTGGTAAGTTTACCAGTAGAACAACCCACATCAACGACTTTAGTATGATCTTCCACAAAGTATCGCGAGAACGATACAGTATCCTCCAGAAGATTTGAGTAACCCCGAATAGATTTGTCAATATGAGTGTCGAAACCTTCTGGTGAATGTGCGAAAGAAAAGTCGTATGTCATTTTCCAACTCCGTAGTCTGGTGCAGCTTCTGTTTCAAGTTCACTAATCTCCTTTGCAGCTTCTTCAAGAGCAGATTCGATTTGTGTATCCAGTGTACTAATAGTTTCACGAATGTCAACAATACGTTGAGGGATACACGTCGGATCGTAAGTATATCCTTCCTGTTCTTTATATAGCACCTGGCGAATTGCGGCTGCTGTTCTTACATCAAGTTCAAGTTTAATCACAGGTCTCCCTCCTTACGGTTTTCAGAATAATGAACGTCAAATGTTCCTGCAGGATATCGTGCAGACAACTTCTCAACATTCATCTCAAGAATTTCGTCGAATGAAATGTCAAGAGCCATACACGCCTGAGCAACATACCACATAATGTCACCCAGTTCACGTTTCATGTGAAACGCATTATCTTCGTTGTAAGGTTTACCTTGAAGGAAGATCTTCTTTACAACTTCAGTGAACTCACCAGCCTCTGCACTGATACCAAGAGCAGCAGTCAACAGTTGAGTCACATTTGCGTCATCCTTAACCTCAAGTTCACTCAGTCGAGCAGACAAAGTGGGCCAGTCTAGACTTGGTTGACTTGTGGTCTGGCGGACAAATTCAATATATTTTTGAGGATCAATAGTCATAGTTCAAGTTCTTTAAGTTCAGATTCAGGAAGATTTTGTTGTATGGGAATTTCCTGACCCCCAATTTTAATTGTAGGTAATGCAACTGGGTCTTCGATAGTTGTTGCATTTACTTCTACAGTATCTGGTGTCTTAGGTAGATAAATCTTTTGCCACTTTGAATTAGGATAACGTTTAAGTACAGATTCAAGATCTCTCACTGTCCCACAATGGAGTTGTTTTAATCCATTAGGATGACATTCAAGTTTTACCTCATAGTAATGAGGTACTTCTGACTTCACTAGTCCAGGTTCATTTTTTCGTAGTTTCATCAGAATTTGAATCCTTCAAAGGATTTCTTTGGTTTATCATCGTAAGTATACTCCTCTTCTTGTTTATTGTCAAGAAGATCATTCTGTGCGACTTGTTCACAATCAAACAGTCTCATCTTAGCACGATCAATACCAACAACAAATCTCTTGTAGATACTCAGATCGTTGTATCTGTTCTTCAATTGTTTCACCAGTATCTGTCCCAAGGATTCGAGCTCTTCAGTCGAAATAAGGGCAAACATAAGATCAGCAGTAGCAGGGAGTCCAAAGGACTCACTAGTATCAGTAAGCTCAACATCAGAGCTACCATAACCAGAACGAGTGGTCTGCGTGGCAGATACGATAGGGACGTTTGCTTCACAAGCCAGTCCTCTAAGTTCTTCAGCAATAGACTTAATAATCGTATATGAATTAACATTGCTACCTCCCCGATACCGAGAGGAAGCACAAATATTAAGGTAATCAATGAAAATAATGTCAGGCCTGAATGACTTCTTAAGGGCGAGTTCATTAAGAAGTGACTTAAAGTGTCCACTGTGTGCGGTCGCGGTTGGATATTCTTTGATTATAAGAGTACCCTGAGTCTTTTGTGCGAGGTTTGTCACCTTTTTCTCAAAAGTCTGTTTGGGTAGTTCAGTAATATCTTGAATATTTACATTCAGAAGATTAGCATCAATACGTTCCGCAATCTTCTCTTCTGCCATCTCACAAGTGATGTACAAGACATTCTTATTCTGAAGAAGGCAAGATGATGCCATGTGACACATGAACAGAGACTTACCTACACCTGTACCTGCAAGAGCAATGTTTAGGGTCTTGTTAGGTAGACCACCCTTAGTGATCTTATTGAAGTACTCAAGATCGAATTCAATCTTGTTCTCCTTCTTGTGATACAACTCAAATCGTTCTTCATAATCATTCAGATAATCGTGACCCACATGATTATCAAAACTGACACTAAGTGCATCAGACAGAATAGAGGGAATTGCATCAGGAGACTTCTTGTCATCCTGACCATCTGCAATCTGAATCGACTCCATCAGAGCAAGATAGATTGCACGTTCCTTACACCACTTCTCTGTGGTGTCACATAACCACTCAAACTCCTGTGGTTCCTCAGTCAAGTTACTGACCAAGTGAACCAACTCTTTGAATGACTGTTCATTGATATCATTCCTCTTTTCAATCTCAATACTCAGGACTTCCTGTGTAGGTGTCTCATTGTATTGATTCACAAAACCAACAATCTCCTCGAACACAATCTTCTGATTATGATCTTGGAAATATTCTGATCTGATAAAGGGAATTGTTTTTCTTAGGAACTCTTCATTGTGTAGTAGATTCTTGAGAACAAGAAATTCAACTCTCTCCATAACTAAATTCTTTCCGTGCAATTTGATCTAACTGTTCCATCACCTCAGGGGTGAAGTATGTCTCAGGGTCTTTCAGAATGGCCTTGGCATAAACCTTCTTACCATCAATCTCATACCGACCTGCTACATTCTTCCACAGACCACCAATTTCTCCAAGTTCTAACAGACCATAATATTTGTCCAGTCCTCTCTCATCATAGTAGAGACGAACTGTGACATCTTTGTTCTCTTTACTCAGACGCGACTTAGCAGTCTTTGCCTTGATAAGGTTTCCAACGATTTCTGTTCCATCTTTTTCTTTTTTCTTTGAGAGATATATGATAGTAGAAGCGGCGTACTTAAGGCCACTGCCTCCACCCATCTCTTTTGTAGGAACATAAGAACCGATAACATCGTAGGTATGATTGGTTACAATCATTGGAATGTTTGCTTGACCCAACTTCAAAGTCAACATTCTGAATGCACCTTTGACTAGTTGAGATTTAGTCATATCTCTTACCTGTTTGTCATTCAATGCGTCAGTGATCTCCTTCTCAGTTGATAACATACCCAAGGAGTCTAACACAAACATACATGGTTTGCGTTCATCGACAGGTTTTTTTAAGTATATATCAACAGCTCTTAGTGCTTTGGATCTAAACTCCTCAATTGTTACGACATTCACAACAACTAGACGACTTAGGTCAATACCACGACTCTCAAGAAGAGATTTATTAACTGCTGCTTCAGTGTCAAAGTACAGACAGTAACCGTCAGGATTACTATCCAGAAAATTCTTAACCACAGCGAGACTAAAGAAAGTCTTGCCAGTAGAAGACTCACCAGCAATGGCAGTAATCTTATTCCCAGATACACCACCAAATATACTACCTGAAACAAGTCCGTTAAAGATGTACGAACCCGTGTCCACATATGATTCTGAGTCGTCGATGTCTGCGGCAAGTTTTGTGTAGTCATCTCCAATCTCTTTTACAATGTCTGCTAAAAAATCCATCAGCCAAAAAATAGTTCTAGGTTTACAGTCTTCTCAACATTCCATCCGATTGCATCAAGAATAGTCTTGAGTGGTTCAAGGAAAGCTTTGTTGAATTGTAGTTCGTAATCGATATATCTGTCAACACCAATCTCCCTTGGAAATTCTGAGATGAATGAAATCACATTCTCTCTGATTGGGTTGGCCTTCTTGAGATAAATGAACTTGATCTTCTCACCATTATTGATCTCAGAGTATTTGTTCTGGAGACCATATTCTTTAATGTAGTGATTATATAGAAGAGCACCACGAACATGAATGGGAGAACCCTTTGCATAGATCGTAGAGTGACTCTTATGTTTCTTTACATCAGATACTGAACGGGGAAATGCAATCTCTTCGGGAGGTAAGTTGTTGAACTTCGTTCTTGCATCATCAATGAACTTGATGACATCATCTTCTGTACCATTCATCATCAACTTCAGTGCATCCTTAATCATTGTTCGACAAGGAGCAGGAGTCGATGATTTCACCGCCTCAATACCCATAATCTTGAGTTTAGGTTCTGAGTAACGAACACCTTCACTATCCCAGACATTGAGAATATATCTCTTCTTTGCTGTCCAGATTCCACGGTCTGCAATGTTCTCCCGTTTCATCTGCATCTTCTGGTCATATGCATTCACATATTCCGCGAGTTCCTGGTAACTCTTCTCAATGAACGGTTCCAGTTTCTCTTCGCACACCTTATTAAGTAAGGTGACAACTGCTGCTTTGTCGCCAGACTTAGAACTAAGAAATTTATTAACAACAGGTCCAAAATTAATATAGATTGAGTCAGTGTCGGATGCAATGACATAATCCACATCTTGAGTTTGTAACAGGTTATTTAGATACCCATTTACCTTATTCTCAATCCAACGAATAGATGTTTGTCCAGAAAGAGTAATTGCTTCTGCATTAGCAAGTTTGAAGAAACGGAAGTATTGGTTACCAATCGCACCATAGCAAGAGTTCAGTGCAATCTTACGAGCCATCTGAAAGTTATTATACTTGGCGATATCTTTCTCAAGTTGTTTTGTTGGTGTCTTCTCATACTCCTGTTTTGCTTGGAGCATTTTCTTTTTGAAGATCTTACGTTCTGCATACATCTTTTCCATCAGTTCGGGCATGAACCCTTTGATGTCCTTACGGAACATTGCACCGTTGGCACAGACTGCATAGTCCTTATACATCTCAAAGGTGATCTCTTTATTCAGGATCCGATCGATGGTTGCAGATGGGTGTTTCTCTTCTACCAGGGTCTCGGGGGAGATGTTGTACTGCATCATCAGGTGAGGATACAGGGAGTTCAAGTCAAACGACACCACCCAGTCATAGACACCAGGGACAGGTTGTTTCACATACGCACCTTCATACCTCTCAGACTTCTCTGAACGGTCACGAGGAGGAATCACAATGTTTCTCTTCTTGAGATAGTTGTAGATAATCGTATCCCACATACGAACCTGATACATCACATCGACAAAGTTCACCTTGGCGTCATATGCCATGGTCAATGCCAACTCAATCAGTTTCATCTTGTCTTCCAAACGGTCAACAAGTTCCACGTCAATAATGTTGTAGTCTACAAACTTCTTCCAGTTACCATTGTAGAAATCTTTGAAAGTATCAAACTCACTGTGATCGAGTTTCTTCTGACCAAGTTCAACTTGAGCAATATAATCCAGTCGATAACTCTCTTGGTTTGTGTAAGTAAACTTCTTATACAGTTCCAAATAATCAAGTGTAGTGACACCAGCAATGTCGAAAGTATTGAACTCACGACCCATGATCGTAATCTTTTCTTCACTGATGATACCCCAGGGAGAAAGAAGTTTCATCTTCTTAGTTCCCATGACCCGATCAATACGACCACAGAGATACGGAATGTCATATAGACGACAGTTCCAACCAGTCACAACTTCAGGAGGATTCTGACTCCAGTGATAGAGGAATGAGTTAATCATTGCGATCTCATCCTCAAAATAATGATAGGTTACATTATCTTGTGTGGGAGTGTAAGGTTTCCTACCCCAAGTATTAATCTTTTTAGTCGCATAGTCTTGAATGGAGATGGTTAACAACTCCTCAGAACAAGACTCTGGATCAGGGAAACCCTGCTCGGATTTAACCTCGATGTCGATCGTTACAAGATTAATCTTCTTGATGTCAAACTTGATCTCATCTTCAGGATATTTGTCAGAGATGTATTGGAATACGTAACGGTCATTACCGTAGATCTTGAATCCATCTACATCATCATACTTTTTGTAAAATTCTCTACAATCTCTTACTGTACCTGGCTGAATGGGTTCCACATTTTCACCCTCCAAAGTCTGATACTCAGTCTCTCGATTTGATTTAACAAACAAAGTGGGAGAGTATTCTTCTTTAAAAGTGACACTCTGTCCGTTTTCATATCCACGAACCAGGAAGTTGTTGCCAACGACCTGGACATTCGTATAAAATCTCATTTAACCAGGTCTTCGTACTTCTCGATCAGTTTACTATTAGGCTCTACGATAGTCAAGATCTTATCAGAATGGATCATGAACGTATTTTGTCTCGTAAGGTCAACCAACCATGGAGACAATGTGCCATCCTCACTCAGCTCAAATGGTTCAATCAATTTACAATCAGGTTCTCCTAGATCAGTGGTTACCTCCTCAATCTGAGTCAGAATAACTTTATCAGTTGTTAGAATCAGAATTTTTAGGTTGTTCATATTTCTCTACTCCGTCAGCATACATTTTAGAAAGTTGTTCAATAGGTTCAGTGATAGTCACAACCCAGTCAGATACCACAGGGATCATCTTTTCTTTACTCAGTGGCATCCACGGAAGAAGTTGAATCTTTGAAGGAACCCTAGAAGATCCCTCAGTCTCTGTCAGATCACTTACAAGATTGACACGACAAGGATATTTAAGGTAGTAACCAACAACCTTCTCCTCAATCACCATTTCCTGTACTTCTGCAACCACGTCTTCACCAGACTTCAGAAGTAAAAGTTTTACACTCATGTTTCTACAATTTTTCCTAGAGTAATTATACCACAAATTTATATAGATGTCAAGGGGTTGCCCTCTTTTTTTTCCCATCTCTTCTTGGCCGCCTCACTCAGTTTTCTCCTGGTCTCTTCACTCATATTCTTCTTCGCTTCACTCATTTTTCTCCTGGTCTCTTCACTTCTTTTTATACCTGTCAAAGACTTACTCAACTTTTTTTTAGTATCCTCTGCAAGAGGTCTTCCTTTGTATAATTCAGAAAGATGTTCCTTTATATGTTCCTTACAAGGCCTACCTTTTGATGACTGACCTATTTTTCTCTTTGTTTCTTCAGAGTGTCTCCTCCGTCTCATTTTAGACTTTGTTTCTTCAGAATGATGTGTCAATCGAGGAGGTTGATTTCCGCCCTTCTGTATATTCTCCAATATACCCTCTCCTTGACTTTTTCTACCAAGTATCGCAATCATATAGACTTCGTGTCTAAATGCCTCTTCCTCTGTAAGGTTGTCTTTCAATATAAGTATTCTATCTCGGGGTGGTAGCGAGACAGAATGGTTACGGTCATACGCCCTATTACCGTGACCCTTACCAATATAATAAGGTTTGCCCTCTTCATTCAAATAACAATAAGTGTAATACATTCAAACACCCCTACTTATTATTATTTATATTATAACATAAAAAAAGGGGGGTGTCTATGGTTTTTGCCATAAACCCCCGTCAGCGGCGACGATACTTTATTTAGAGATAATCCTTACGCTGATGATGTTCTGGAATAACCTTTGTAAGGGTTATTGCAAGAAGTCCGTCCTCAAATACGACGTTGGAGACCTCAGTGTCGTCAGCGAGTGTCCAGGATCTTTCAAAGTTTCTTTGAGCCAATCCCTTGTGGATAAACGATCCCTCTTCATCAGATGTTTCCTTTTCCCCCCTGACAAAAAGTTTTCCATACTCGGTGTAAGCATGAACCTGTTCCCTCTTAAATCCTGCTAGTGCAATTTCTAGTCTTGTTTCAGTACTATTTACCTGAATGACATTATAAGGTGGATAGTTATGTACGGATGTGTTAAAAACTCTGTCGAAGTATTCATCCATTCCAATCGAATTCTTTGCAATCCGATCCATCAGCTGATCCAAATTGGCAGCATTATACTTTGCTAGTGTCATGTGACTTCTCCTTTTAAAGCGAGATTGTGTTGTGTGGACCCCGAAGGCGTCCAATACTATTTAACCACAAAACGAAAAAAAGAGATACAGTAAAAACCGTATCTCTTTATAGGGTGTTCCGATTGTAGAGTGTGCCGCACGAAAGACACGTATTATTTATTCTCCTTCTTCGGATTTTCCTCTTTTACCAATGTTGTATTTCTGTTCCA
>Ga0222718_10001287_pt1 | contig 24325 bp, 29 predicted proteins | sample C33_27DmetaG_FD_165045 | JGI IMG/M metagenome (GOLD analysis project Ga0222718, IMG submission 165045) | Estuarine water microbial communities from San Francisco Bay, California, United States - C33_27D | ecosystem: Environmental > Aquatic > Marine > Unclassified | place: USA: California...
GCAATGCGTGACATCACTAAAGAGTATGGAGAGAAAGTGGCTAACCTCTTGATGTCGATGATTGAGCGTTGACTTTTGTGTGGATTCATGATAAAATATTAGGCCCTTTACGGAGGACACAATGTATAACACTAGCGAATCTACCTTCGTTAAACACGAGGGCTGTGAAGCTTGCGGTAGCAGCGACGCTAACGCAGTATACAGTAACGGTAGTAAGTTTTGTTTCGCTTGCGAGAAGCACACGCCAGCGCCACGTAACGACAACACCGTACCGTTCATCAAACCGGAGCGTTCCTTCGGCACGGAGAAACCTATCGACACCCCTAGCGTAACACTCACGAAAGACCTAGAGCTTGAGCGCTTGATTGCTAAGTGGGCCGCAGCGCCTGCGTCTAGCATCCCAGAGCGTAACATCACATCAACGTATACCAAACACTACGGTGTTATTGTTGACGGGGATAAGCATTACTATCCCTACTTTGGTGAAGACAACAGCCAGCCTATCGGCTTCAAGGTACGCACCGTCAGTACCAAAGGCTTTGTGGCTGTAGGTAACGTCAAGGAAGCTGGCCTCTTTGGTCAGCAGCGCTACGGCAACCACCAACAGCGACGCATTGTGGTCACTGAGGGTGAGCTTGACGCCCTGGCGGCTAGCCAACTGTTTGATGGTAAGTCACCTGTGGTGTCCCTAAAGTCCGGCGCTTCAGGTGCAGGGCGGGACTTCAAGGCAGCGTATAACTTCCTTGATGGCTTCGACGAAATCGTCTTGTGCTTTGACGCTGACGAACCGGGCCGCGAGGGCATCGAGAAAGCAGCAGAAGTTTTTGCTGGTAAGCTGCGCGTCATGAAGCTTGACGCACGCCTTGGCAAGGACGCGTGTGACTACCTGAAGGCTGGCCGCAAGAAGGAGTTTACGGATGCGTTCTGGCAGGCGTCGCTGTATACGCCGAAGGGTGTGCTGTCCAAGGAGGAGCTGCTTGAGCGCCTGCTAGCGCCTAAGCCACGCAGCCTTGGCGACTACCCATGGACTAAGCTGAACGAACTAACCTATGGCTTCCGTCCTACGGAGCTGGTCACAATCACGGCAGGCAGCGGGCTGGGTAAGTCGTCTATCCTGCGTGAGATTGTTATGCACATCAAGAACACCACGTCCAACCGCATCGGCTGCTTGTTCATGGAGGAGAGCGTCGAGCGTACCGCTGAGGGCTTCATGAGCGTGGACTTAGAAACCCCGCTACACTTGCCCATCAGCAAGGTGGAACGTGGCTCTCAGGACTGGCTAGACTGCTACGACCGTGTGTATGGGGACGATAGGCTGTTCATCATGGACGCTGGCTTCGACATTGGCGCTAGCGTTGATGATGTTGTGTCCCGTGTACGCTTCATGGCTAAGGCGCTGGACTGTAACGTCATCGTCCTTGACCATATATCAATCCTGGTTTCTGCTGGGCAGCAAGGCGACGAGCGTAAAGCCCTTGACGAAATCATGACGAAGCTACGCACGCTTACGCAGGACACGGGAATTGTGCTGTTCGCTGTGTCACACCTCAAGCGCCCTGACGGTAAGGGCCACGAGGACGGAGCCGTAACGTCTGTCTCGCAACTGCGTGGCAGCGCGTCCATCGCTCAACTCAGCGACTTCGTAATCGGCTTGGAGCGTAACGGCCAAGCTGAGAGTGCAACTGAACGCAACACCACGCGCATTCGCGTGCTTAAGAATCGCTTCAGCGGCATCACCGGACCAGCGGGACACCTGCTCTACGACATGGACACTGGCCGGCTCAGTGAGTACACGCCACCTGAAGAGGAGGCGCTATGAAGTCACCGTGTCGCAGCGAGTGCGAGCTGATGGGGGACAGGTGCACTGGCTGCGGTAGAACCAAGGAGCAAATCGTGCGCTGGTCACGATACACCGACGAGCAGCGTGAACAAATAATGGAGGAGTTAGGATGCGACAGACCCCCGCCTCAGCACTTCGTGTCGAGGAGCTGGAAAGACTGCTAGACCAAGTGTCTAAGAAGCTTGACAAACTAGAGCGTATGTATTTCAACAAAGGAGTAGACAATGATTCCGACAAGCAACCCAAGCTACAGCGCGTTCATCCACGCTAGTCGCTACGCTCGCTGGCTGGAGGACGAGCAGCGGCGCGAAACGTGGGACGAGACTGTCAACCGCTATGTTTCCTACTGGAAAGACAAGGGCATGATCGGCGGTAACGAAGCCACGCGCTTCAAGAAAGCTATCCACGACCTTGACGTAGTGCCTAGCATGCGTGCGCTCATGACGGCTGGCCCTGCCCTGGACCGTGACAACGTAGCCGGCTTCAACTGCGCCTACCTTGCCATCAATGACCCGAAAGCTTTCGACGAGCTGATGTACATCCTGCTCTGCGGCACGGGTGTGGGCTTCAGCGTGGAGCGTGAAGAAGTCAAGAAGCTACCTATCGTAGCCGAAGAGTTTGCCGACACGGACACCACGATTGTCGTAGCGGACAGCAAGATTGGCTGGGCTAAGAGTACGCGGCAGCTAATCGCCATGCTCTACGCTGGCGAGGTGCCCAAGCTTGACTACTCCCAAGTGCGGCCCTCTGGCGCACGGCTTAAGACCTTCGGTGGTAGGGCGTCTGGACCTGAGCCGCTGGAAGACCTGCACCGCTTCCTTGTGGACGTGTTCAAGGCCGCTGCGGGCCGCAAGCTCACCGACCTAGAGTGCCATGACATCTGCTGTAAGATCGCTGAGATCGTGGTGGTGGGCGGCGTGCGGCGCTCTGCCCTTATCAGCCTGTCCAGCCCTGTGTCTGACCGTATGCAAGCAGCCAAGACTGGGCAGTGGTGGGAGCGTAACGGCCAGCGCGCCTTGGCTAACAACAGCGCAGTGTATGACGAGAAGCCTGACTTCCCGTTCTTCATGAATGAGATGAAGGCGTTGTACGAAAGCTACTCCGGTGAGCGTGGCATCTTCTCACGGGAAGCGGCACGCAACATTGCGGGGCGTAACGGACGGCGGGATAACACCGCAGCCTTTGGCTGTAACCCGTGCAGCGAAATCCTCCTGCGCCCTGCGGAGTTCTGCAACCTGAGCGAAGTGATTGTACGCTCCACCGATACGCTTGACCAACTGCTGGAGAAGGTTGAGGTGGCTACGGCTTTCGGTACGCTGCAAGCTACGCTCACTAACTTCCGCTACCTGCGCTCTGTGTGGAAGAAGAACTGCGAGGAGGAAGCGCTGCTTGGTGTCAGCTTGACCGGCCTCATGGACCACCCTGTGCTTAACGGCAGCAAGGGTAACAAGAAGCTTGAAGAGTGGCTGACTGTCATGCGTGAGCGTGCCATCAACGTGAACAAGCAGTGGGCTGAGAGCCTTGAGATCAACCCTGCTGCTGCCATCACGTGCGTCAAGCCAAGTGGTACGGTGAGTCAGCTTGCGCTGTGTGCATCAGGCATCCATCCCAACTACTCACGGTACTATGTGCGGACGGTACGCCAGGACAACAAAGACCCGATGACGGACTTCCTGCGCGCTCAGGGTGTACCGTACGAGCAGTGCGTCATGAAGCCTGACACCACCACCGTGTTCAGCTTCCCGATTGAAGCACCGAAGACCTCCATCTTCCGTAACGATGTGGGCGCTATCGGACAGCTTGAAGTCTGGAAGCAGTACCAGTTGCATTGGTGTGAACACAAGCCGTCCATCACGGTGTACTACAAGGAAGACGAGTTCTTCGCTGTTTGCCAGTGGATTTGGGACAACTGGGACATCATGTCTGGTATCTCTCTGCTGCCTTACGACAACGGCACGTACCGTCAGGCGCCCTATCAGGAGCTTACGGAGCAGGAGTACAAGGAGCTGTCTGCTCACATGCCTGAGATCGACTGGGCTTCTCTGCCTGCCTTTGAGCGGGGCGATACCACCACGGGTAGCCAAGAGCTGGCTTGCACCGGCGGTGTTTGTGAAGTTGTTGGCTCTGGTGCTTGACACACACCCTGCTGGCATGATAAAATAACTATCGTTATGTAGCGTTACGGCAAACCTAATACAGCAATACCATTATTAGTTAGGCCGTAACGCAGCATAACGCCAGCGTAAAGGAGTACACTATGAGTAGAATGGGTGACTACGTAATCGCATTGCAAGAACAAGAAGAGCTAAGTAGGCTAAGGAGACAGCCGAATGAAAGCAGTAGTGGACATCGAAACGAACCTAGCGCACGACACGATCTGGATGGCGGGCGTATACCTACCAGAACGGAACGAAGCCGTATCCTGCACCACGTCATCAGAGTTACGGGACGCTCTACGCGGAGTTGATACCATCATCGGCCACAACCTGCTGGCCTTTGACCTACCAGTCCTACAGCGTGTGTGGCGCTGGACATGGAAAGGAACGGTGCATGATACTCTCGTCATGGGCCGTCTACTAAACCCTCCCGCTGAGGGTGGACATTCTCTGAAGGCTTGGGCGCTGCGTGCTGGCAAAGAACTCAAGGAAGAGTTCGATGCTACCAACTTCGACAAGGGCCTGACGGACGACATGATCCGCTACTGCCTGCAAGACTGCCGCGCTAACTGGGACGTGTACGAACACATCGTCGCAGAGCTAGACCGGCAGGACTTCAGCCAGCAGTGCCGTGACCTTGAGCATGCTGTCGCTGAGGCTACGGTGCAGCAGATTGCCCACGGCTTTGCCTTTGACTTCAACACCGCATGCACCCTGTACTGCGAACACGAGCAGCGTATGCGTGAGATTGAGGCTGAGCTGCAGGCCATCTTCCCGCCCATCGTGGAGGAGCGCTGGTCTGAGAAGACTGGTAAGCAACTGAAGGACAAGGTGACGGTGTTCAACGTAGCTTCCCGTCAGCAAGTGGCTGAGCGTCTGGCCCAGAAGGGTGCCGTGTGGCGTGACACCACGCCTAGCGGTAAGCCCAAGGTGGACGAGACTACGCTGAAGCAGAACGAACACGTACCGGAAGCCGTACTGGTCCTTGAGTACCTGACGCTGCAGAAGCGCTACGGTATGCTCAAGTCCTGGCTTGATGCAGTACAGGACGATGGCCGCATTCATGGCCGTGTCAACACGTGTGGTGCCGTGACGGGCCGCATGACGCACAGCAGCCCAAACATGGCACAGATACCTAGCGATTCACTGTACCGCCAATGCTTCGTAGCGCCTGAGGGCAGCAAGCTTGTCGGCATTGACGCTAGCGGCCTTGAGCTACGTATGCTTGCGCACTACATGGACGATGATAAGTATACGGACCTGATCCTTAACGGCGACATCCACACCTACAACCAACAGGCAGCAGGGCTGGACACTAGGCCCCAAGCCAAGACGTTTATCTATGCGTTCCTGTATGGTGCCGGTGACGCCAAGATTGGTAGCATTGTAGGCGGCTCGTCACGCAAGGGCGCACAGCTTAAGCAACGCTTCCTAGACAGCCTCCCTGCCCTCCTGAAGCTGATTAACAAGGTGGCTAGGCATGGGCTACAAGGTAGCTTACCGGGGCTTGACGGGCGCCGTGTGCTGATACGCAGCGAACACGCAGCACTCAACACTTTGCTGCAATCTGCTGGCGCCATTGTTATGAAGCAAGCGCTGGTGATAGCAACAGAAAAGCTAGCACGCTACGGCTACCCGTACAAGCTGGTGGCCCAGGTGCACGATGAGTTTCAGGTAGAGGTGCCTGAAGAGTATGCGCAGCGGGTAGGCGCAGTGTTCCGCAATGCAATACGCGAGGCGGGACGTGTACTAAATCTCCGTTGTCCGTTAGACGGGGAGTATAAAATTGGTATCAACTGGAGTGAGACACACTAATGAGCAATGCAAACCCGCTACCTTCACAAGAGCTGCTCCGTGAGCTGTACGATTACAACCCAGACAACGGAGTGTTTGTACGTAAAACCAAAACAGGAACAAGAAAAGCAAAACCCATGCTGTCTGCTCGCTACAGAAACTCACGTATAGATGGGGTAATGTATAAAACTTCTCGCCTTATTTGGATGTGGGTGTATGGACAAGACCCAAAAAATATGTACATCGACCACATTAACGGCAATAAAGCAGACAACCGAATCAAAAATCTACGGCTTGTTAGCTCACTAGAAAACGCAAGGAACATGCGTCTTTATAAAACAAACAAAACAGGCATTCCCGGTATTGATATACACAGAGGAAAGTACCGCGTTAGGATTAAAATTAATGGTAACGAAATCTTTTTAGGGAACTATGAAGACCTTGATGAAGCCATAGCTGTTCGTAAGAAAGCTGAGCAGCACTTTGGGTTCCATAAAAACCACGGCAATTTTGTATTAGCTGCTTGACTTTTATACCTACTTATGAGAAAATATAGTCACGGTCAAAGAACGACCGGAACAACTAACAAGGAACTAGACATGGAAAACCAAATCGTAAACCTCCGCGCTACCGTTAGCTTCCCGTCCTTGGTTGACGAGATTACTTATCGTGGTGCACCTACCGGCAAGTATGGCGTGCAGCTCACCAACCTTAGCGACCGTGCCATTGAGAAGCTAGAAGAGCTAGGCGTAGAAACGAAGCGCAAGCCTGACGACAAGTACGCACGTGGTCAGTTCATTGAGTGCAAGTCGCAGTACCCGATTGACAACAGCGGTAAGTTTAACATCTTGTTTGAAGATGATGGCAAAACTCCTTTTGAAGGTAGCCCGCGTGAGATCGGCTACGGCACTGTAGTGCGCGCTAAGATCAAGGCGTACAAGGGCCGTGACGGTGTGTGCCGCCCCTCGCTGGTCAGCTTAGCCATTGAGGAACTAGCAAAGCCTGAAGTGTCTGTGGAGGAAGACGCAATGGCTGAGGTGCTGTAATGCGTTGGGGTCTGGACGGCGACATTGTGCTGTACAGCGTGGCGTTTGCCGCCCAGGATGACCCCATTGCCTTCGCGTGTCGTTCGGTGCGCTCCGCTTGTGAAACGATCATGGTCGAATTGCAGGCGGAGGGCATCGAAATCTACCTAACCGGGAAGGGTAACTACCGTATCGACTACGGCTGCGACACCTACCCGTACAAAGGGAACAGGAAGCAAGACAAACCCGAACACTACCCAGAGCTTAAGGCGTACATGGTTGACACCTTGGGCGCTGAGGTAGTGGACGGTGAGGAAGCTGACGACAAGCTTGGGTATATGGCGTACCAACACGGCCACGGCATTGCAACGCTAGACAAAGACTTGTATGGCGTGCCGGGATGGCACTGGAACTGGCGGCGTAGGGAGTTATTCAACGTGTCACCTGAAGATGCAGACCGTTTCTTTTACAAGCAGCTAATTACTGGCGACGCTACGGACAACATCCCCGGACTGTTCAAGCGCTTGGGCCAGAAAGCCATGCGTGCACTACTTGACCCCATCGAAGACATGTACGATCCTGCCGAAATGTATCAGTATGTACGTAACGTATACTCTGAAGCATTCGATAAGGTTGGCATGTGCGTGGACGAGAAGGAGGCGATACTGGACGACTGGCTACTACGACAAGGGAGGCAGCTATGGATTAGGCGGCAGGAAGGCGAGCTATGGAGCCCACCGGCATGAAGATTACACACATAGTCACCTACCCAAAGCAAGCAAGAGCAATAGCGCGTATGGCCCTGTTGTGGATGAAGCAGCATGGGCCGATACGCATCACGGTGGAAACACTAGATGAGCAAGCGAGTACCAAGGACACGCAATGATGGCAAGTGGACGGAGAGTCGCTACTTTGGCTTTATCCGTAGCGCCCTCCGCTCCGCCTTCCAACGATGGGGACCAAAGCACAGCGCTAAGCAAGCCGCTAAGGTAGCGTACAACACCTACGTGTGTGCACACTGCGACGGTTGGTTCGGCGCAAAGCAAGTGGAAGTAGATCACATAGTACAGTGCGGATCGTTACGTAGCTATGACGATCTCCCCGGCTTCGTAGAGCGCATGTTCTGTGAAGCCGATGGATTTCAAGTGCTATGCAAAGACTGCCACCAAGCAAAGACTAACGCAGAGAGGAGTAAATAGCATGGCACGTGTAGGAATCATCGGAGACACACACCTGCCCTACGAACTAGACGGCTACTTGGAGTTTTGTCAGGAGCAGTTTGATCTGTGGAACGTAGACACTGTGGTACACATCGGTGACTTCATCGACAACCACAGCCTTAGCTTCCACGACAGCGAGCCGCTGCTGCACAACGTACACGGGGAGTATGAGTCTGCGCTTGAGAGGGCGAAGCGTTGGTACGACGCGTTCCCTAACGTCACGCTAATCCTGGGCAACCACGACCGCATCCCGGCACGACAGCTACGCAAGCTAGGCATGGAGCCTGACATCTTTATGCGGCCTCTTGAAGAGCTGCTTGAGATGCCTGAGGGCTGGAAGATTGAGGAGCAGATTGAGATTGACGGCGTGCTATACCATCACGGTGAAACCGCTAACGGCGTGAACGGCTTCCGTAACGACGCCAAGCAGCGCATGCAGTGCACCGTTTCAGGCCACAACCACAGCAACCTTGGTGTGAGCTACACGGCCAGCGACAGGGAGCTGGTATGGGGCATGGCGGTAGGCTGCGGCGTCAACCAGAAGCACCTAGCCTTCGCATACGGGCGACACTTCAAGCTCAAGCCCATCATCGGGTGCGGCGTGGTCATTGACGGTACGCCTTACGCTGAGCCGATGGACCTTGGCTCTAAGATTCGGAGGGTTTGACGTGCCGCTGCAAGACGACCCGTTAATTGAAGCTGTCATGAAGCACTGTGATGCGTGGGAGGTTGTTGATCTATGCGACATTGATACACACGAACTGGTAGACCTGCTGCGCAGCCACATCCTTGACAACAGAGAACGCTTTGAGAAACACTTAGAGCTGTTCGACGACTGGAACGATTAATATGCCAAAGGTAATCGAAGGGGGTTTCGGGAAGAAGAAGCAGGAAGAGCGCATGACGGTGCGTGACATGCTGTTGAAGCTGCGCGAAGCGCTTGGAGACTTTGAAGAAAAGAATCCAGAGATAGCCGTAGAGGCTGCTTGCGTCATCTTCATCGAAGACCGGGAGTTTGTGCTAGCCTCTAACGGCCTACATCCCGACACCGTTAACATGCTACTCGACCTTGGCAAATACAACCTACTAACTGGAGCTATGGGACATGCAGAAGAAGACTACGAAGGCCCCGTCCACTGAGTTTGATGACATTATTGGCATAGATGAACATCTTTTGGCCCTTGAACAAGCGAAAAGCCCCACTAGTCGGCAAGAAGGAGGTAGTCACTACCAGCTAGCCATTCAGCCCATTGAGTACATTAACAAGAACGGGCTGGGCTACATGGAAGGCAACGTCATCAAGTACGTCACGCGCCATGCAGACAAGGGCGGTGCTGAAGACCTACGCAAAGCAATCCACTATCTGGAAATGCTGATTGAGTGGAGGTATGAGCCGTGAAGGACTACTTGTGCCGCGTCGGCCACGCGCTGTCGGTACTCGCTAACGTAGTGTTCTTAAACGGTAAGCCAAACGAGTCGGTGTCGGCGCGCTGCTACCGCGAAGGCTGGGAGAAGGCCGAAGAAGCCCTTGACGATCTGTTTTGGTTTGACAAGAACCACTGCTATAATGCACACATCAACGAACGCGTATGGGCCAGGGAGATTGTTAAGTGAGCTTTGCAGAACTTGAACAGCTAGTCGCTGACTGGCACGAAGACCGCAACTTGATTGAAGGCAGCACGGACGCTGCGCAAATGCACAAGCTGCTAGAGGAGGTTAACGAGTTAGATCAAGACGTGCATGACGGCTTCGATCTGAGGGACGAGATGGGGGACGTTCTGGTTGTGTTGATTAACATTGCGACGCGTAACGGCTTTACGCTACGGCAAGCGCTGGAGGTTAGCTACAAGAAGATTAAGGACCGTAAGGGCAAGATGCGCAACGGCATCTTCGTCAAAGAGGAGGACTTATAAGGGAGCAAGGCGCCCGCTACGCATGACGTGTAGCGGGCGTTGCGCTTTAGTCGAAGAACGCCGCCCATTGCTTGTATAGCGGGTGGTCTGCAACAATGTTACCCAGCTCGTCTGCATCCTCCCGCGCAATGGCTTGAACAATGCCCTCAGCAACGTCACCATACAGCCCCGTAGGCGGAAGCGCAGAGGACAAGATTGCCTTAGCGGGGTCTTTCACAAGCTCAGAACGCTCATAGCTGCTGCCCAAACCGATGCTGTTTAGCGTGATGGGACCAAGCACAGAGTCAAGCAGCGAGAACATAAACTCTTCAGCACTGGGCTCGTAGTCTTCCTTGAACAGCTCGTTACGTCCAACGTTCATGCCCGCATAGCTGATGCCAGGAAGCGCTAAGTACGTAGCTGCCGCCTTAGCGGCTCCAGCCTTGTCGCCTGCCTTCCACTTATCAACAATCTTCTCGCTAAGCAGCGTGTTATGCTTAATGGCAAAGCCGCGCATCATCCACAGCGGGCGCAGGTTGGGGTTGTTAAGCCAGCCGATGGGCCGTCCTGCTGCCGATATAAGCTGCTGCTGTCCAAGCCCAAGCGTAAGCAGCTCGTCGTACAGCTTCTGCTCCTTGGCGTTCATCTTCGTAATGTCGCCACCAGTGCGCTTAACCGCTCCTTCAATACGGGCCATTTCAGACGGCTTAAAGTAGGTGCCCCAGCGCTGGCGTAGTGTGTTGTTATTCACACGATCCAGCGTGTCTTGGGCTACAGTCTTAAGCACTTGATTCTTAGCAACACGGTCAGCGGTTTGGAAGCCGCCGTACTTCATAACCTTGTCTGTAATGGACTTAGTAATCATTTCAGCACGCTCCCCAGCACTAACCTGCTTACTGGCTGCCGGAATGTTCTGAATAAATTCCCCGTAGTTTTGCTCAATGCCCAAGCGCCGTACGTCTGCGCTTTTGCTGGCGGCGCGGTTCACTAAGCCACGGATACTAGCAATACCGTTATTCCACACAGCGGTTGGAATATCGTGGAAGTTAAGCAGTACGGTTTTCGGACCAGCAAGCACAGAGTAGCCGCTGTTCTGTAACGACTTAATCCACGCGTTAGCAGAAGTATTTTGCCCCTTGAGCATCATAGCGATAGCGTTGCGTGCGTCACGCGAGCCGTACTTATTTATGCCACGGTCTTGAAACTTTTTCTCCAGCGCATCCATCAAGCCATCAGCGCCTTTGTTTAGCTTTTTAATGTCAAACTTTTCTTGGAGCTGCAGCAGCCTGTTGTTGTTGTGAATGCGTTGCGCGTTTGTAAGGAATGGGTTGGCATAGTCGCGGACTTTTAATCCTTCTTCCGCCAGCTCCCGAGTACGCTTAAGCTGTGCGCGGTCAATGGGCATGTTGATTTCATCGTCCGCAAAGTCTTCAATGTAATCAGAGGCGCGCTCGCGGCGTGAAAGCTGCTTTCGTTTTTTAAGCCCGCCAACACGCTGAGTGTGCAAGTAATCTGTTGCGTCTTGATTTTTGCCAAGCATTTCGTTAAAGCGAGCGTTAGACTTTTTAGACCAGTCTATATACTTAACAAGGGCCTGAGCGGCATCGCTGTCCAGTTCTTTACTAACATAACCGATAAGCTCGCCAACCGGCTTTTGCCCTTGCGCATAGTCAAGGACCATACCCGCAAACTTATCGTCTTCGTTCCACAGATTGATAACGCTTTGCATGTTTGTGTTTTCTACAAACTCAGAGTTTTCTATACCTTTCTGACGCATTGCTGATTCGTCAGCACGCTGCACTCTACCACCCACTTCAGGGCTGATACGGCGGCGAATAGCATCAGACACACCGACAAACATCTTGTCCCACCAACGGAAATCTTCGTTAACGTCCGTCCAGTTGGCTTGATCGGTGATTTCTGCTACTTCGTCCATAGCGCTGGCGTTAGGGTTCTTAACGATTCCGTCAAGCTTCTGTCCCAGCTTCTGCGCACCAGCGCCAAACGCACCGCCAAGCAGTGCGCCCGACAGCGCGCCTTCAACACGGCCTTCTACTTCCTCGCCGCTGAGCGCACCAAAGCCAGCACCGTAGCCAGCACCAATGCCTGCGGCGCGCCCTAGACTAGCCCCCTTACCGATAACGCCAATAGGCGTAGCGATACCGGCAAGCAGACCAGCACCCGTAGCGGCTGCTGATAAGCCTGGGCTTTCTTGTTCAAACTGCTGAAGCTGCTGACGCGCTGCTTCAATGTTGCGGTTGTAGTCAAGGTTTGCATTTAGTGCCTGCGACAAATCCATGTCCGTGTTGAACACATCATAGATACTGCCGCCTACGCCACGCAGAATTGCATTAAGCTCATCACCAACACCAAACGCGCTTTCTGCAAATTGCGTAGCGGCTGCGCCAGCGGTTTCCAGTCCAGTAAGCTCTTCGTCGTCAGGAGGAGATAGTCGCTCAATCAACTTATTGATGGCCTCTTCTTTGCTTGATGCTACTACTTTGTAAGAAGAACCTTGATAACCCAGCGTGTATTCTTTCACGAAAATCTCCAATTAGTTTCCACCAAACGCCTTTAAATTAAAGACGAGACTCCATATCGGCAAGAGCGCGGAGATCGGCATCACGCTGTGCGGAAAGCGATTGCGATACACGAAAGCTTCCGGGCTTGCGCGCAGGGGGTAGCTCCGTTCCAGGCTTCATTCCAGCGAGCCTATTAGCTAATCGAAGACGCCGCTGAACATCTGTGCGCAAACTTTCTAGCTGGTCTATTCGGGCATACTTTTCTTCAGACCCAGCAGGAACGGCCCCAATACTGGAGTATGGTCCAAGAGTTTTTAATTGATTTTCAATGCCTGAAAGCTGCGCTTCCAAAGTAGAAATCAAAGTGGGAGACACAGAAGGAACCGTGTTCGTTCCCTGAGTCTGAGCAAATCCGGGCCCTTGAACGGGCACTGGCTGCTCGTCTTCAACCGTAAAGTCTTTTGGCCCCGGACCTTTTGCTTTGTCTCCCGGCTTAGGCAAGCCAGCAAGAACGTACTCAGGGTCGCCTTTGCTATACTCAACATGCTGCGCCGCAGCCTCAGCTCCCAGAATAGATACAAATCTCTCGTTCCTAAGACGGCGAATAGCCTGCTGCTCTGTTAAATCAGATTCGGGCCAGGGCCTGTCTTTTACCGCGTCACGTTCGGCTTGGTTAAAAGAATCGTTCTTAATATCCTTAATGGTTGTTTGCTCTGCTTCTTCTTGCGCTTTGCCTAATTTCCAATCATAAAGAGCAACCGAATCAATGGCACTATTAAGACGGCTCGTTATCTCAGACCGCATAGCTCTAAGATTATTTCGCGTTGTTTGCGGCAAAAACCCTTTCCCTGCTACTGTGTCGTTCGCCTTTTTAGCAGCCGCATTATATATTTCCATGCGGTTTTTCAAGCTTGCCGACGTTTGATCAGGAATGGCGTCGCCGCTAGGAATCAAATTAGGATCAAGAAGCTCAATAGGTGCATTCGCCTCTGCTTCTCTTTCTGCACGGGCGCGATCCGCCTCTAAGCGAGCAACATTGTTTCTATAAAGAATACTTGCTTGTTCTGCTACAAGAGGACCAGCGCTTTGTAGCAAGCCGTTTAGCTGCTCTTCGGTCCTTGCTTTATTAAACGCTGCGGACATTGCTTGCGTTGCTTTTTCTACCGCTGCATCTTCTGCACGCTTTTTATTAAGACGTGCACGCTCCCCTTCTTGATACGATTGATTCTTTTTGTTATAAAACCGGTTTTCTGCTTGGGACAGCACAGGCGTCATGTCAATGCCTTGCGCATATCCTACGCTCATTGCCTCAGCTTGAGCAGCTTCAATAGCCGCTTCGTCGTCAGAGGCCAAAGCATTGGTGTAAGCATTAATTGCCTTGGCTTGGGCCTGTCCTTCTCGCAGCTTACGTTGCTTCTCTGCTTCTTCTTTTTGCTTTTCCTCTAACACCAGCGCTTGATTGGTAAACAGCCGCGCTTGCTCAGTGTCACCGATACGCCCCTGAAACGCCGCTTGGCGCTGCAAAGACTCAACATTGTTAGGGTCGAGCTGGGGGCGGAACGAAGTCATGATGGGCTGCATAAGCCCCTGACCCGCCTGCCCCATGCTACCAAGCGTTCCGCCAATCTGCGACAGCATTCCGCCTAAGTTGGCGCTTGCATCAATACCTGCCATTATGTCGCTCCTTATTTCCCAAAGTCGTAGTCGTCAAGCGACCTAAGACCGGCAGACTCTTCAACAGCGCTAGAGAACAAGCCAGGAAGACCTAGCTGCTCAAGAAAGCTAGACCCCGCAGGCGCGCCTTGCCCAATGCTGCCAATAGCCGTCATGCCCGCACCGAACAGATTGCCGAACAGCTCGCTAGCTGCCTTCTCGGCATTGATCTGCGCTTGAATGCCGCCAAGACCAAGCTGTGCACCATAACCTGCGCCAGTAAGCTGTCCGGTTTGTGCCATGTTAGCGGCTTGCTGACCGACTTGCAGGGCGTTAAGCTGCTGCTGTAGCGGCGTGAAGGCCGTTTCGTAACCTTGTAGCCCAAGCTGCCCGCCGCGCTGCGCAATGTCTGCCAGCATGCCAGCGCCTTGCTGACCAAGCTGTGCTTGCTGCAAACCAAGCTGACCAAGGTTAGTGCCAAGCTGTCCTTGAAGCTGACCGGCTTGCGTGCCAAGCTGACCAAACTGGCTAGCCATGTTAGCGCGGTTCATAGCTTCCTGCTGCGCCTGACCCATTGCCTGGAATGCTGCTTGGTTCGTAGCCTCAGCGCGTGCACGGGCCATAGCGGCATCCTCAGCGGTACCACCAAACTGTGACCCACGAACACCTCCACGCCCCATAGCAAACTCACGGGCTTGCTGTGCGGCCTGTGCGCGCTGTAGTCCAGGCTCTTGCAGCGCCATAGCGCGCTCAAACACCTGCTGCTCACGGCCCGCAGTGTCCATCATGGCCTGCTGCATGGCTTGTTGTGAAGCCCCCAGCGCCCCAGCTTGCTGACCTGCTAGGCCAGCCTGCCCTGCTTGCATAGCGGTTAGCGCTTGCGCATAGGCGGGGTTGGTCATGGCTTGTTGCAGTGCCTGACCAGCAGCATCAAAGCCTGCTCCAGCGCCTCCAAACATGCTCTGACCAGACTGAAGCATAGCCTGCTGTGGGCCTACGCCTACGTCTAAACTACCCGTAGGGTCAATCGTAGAGCGTCCTAGACCCGTCTGTACACCGTAGCCACGGAAGGCTGTTTGGTCTTGTAGCTGTTGCCCAAGCTGGCGCATCTGCTCAGCGCCTTGCGCTCCAGTTTTGCGAATGTCTTCCGACATCGCATAGCCAGCAGCAGCACTGCCAGCACCTGCTAGCAAATCAAAAAGACTCATTTAGATAATCCTCCCAATGAGCGTCTGTACGTTAATCTCTTGAAGGCTAATCGTGTTTCCATTAACCTCTGTGCGAAAACCAATAATCACTGACTCACCGCTACCTTTAGCGTTAACACGATAGCGCTTAATAGTCGTCAAGCCTGGGCCGTATTCGTCTGTCTGGTTGTAGTACGCTGCGTTGTACAATGCAGGCGCTTGGGCCGTAATAGTTAGCGGCTTATTGTAATCAAGACGCCCACTATAACCCCACCCTGCGTACGCCTGCGCATTCGATAGCGTAGACACAACCGTAAAGTCAATCTGCTTTACAAACTTAGTGTTAGCAGGTTGACCAAACGTAAACGAATTAGACTCATACTTAAACTCAAACGGCTCGTCGTTATAGTTTAGGCCCTCATCGTAAATAAACAGGCCATAGTCGCTAGCAGAACTTGCAAGCAATACGCGGGCTTCGCCAGCTACCTCGTAGTACATAGCGCGCTCCCAGACCGTATTGGTCCAGCGCGTTACCTTATTGCCGCCGGTAACGCTAGGTGCGCGCATCTCAATTGCAAAGGCTTGCAAGTCGTTGCTGAAGTTGACAACCGTTAAGTTTTCATCAGGCCAGTAAGATAGCGAGATGGTGGTTTTGTCTGCCGTGAGGGCAATGATGTCAGTGATGTCTCGACGCACGTTAGCCGTCAAGTCACCAAGCGGTGCAGACTTCTCTTGGATTGTGCGGCCCAGTGAGCGCACGCCAGAGTCGTCAACAAACAGCACGTCAGAGCCAATGTTGGCAATGGCGTCACGGTTCACACAGCCAATACCTGTGATGGTGTCCGCTAGCACAATGCCGTCAGCGGCTGCTGGATCGCCTGTCGCTGCGTTATTGTAAACGAGGATGGACTGCCTACCCATAATAAACAAAGCGCCATTATGGGCCACAATGCCTACAATGCGGTCCGTACCGGCAGGCCAATACTCATTGACGTTAATTAAACCGCCAGTGTTCTGCGGGTCTGCTGGCGACGTACGCCCATCGTACCACTGCGTAGCAATAAGCAAGTCGCTGTAGTAAATCGTCTGGTAGTCGCCGTCTATACCGCTAACCCACAAGCGCCCGTAAGCGGCAGTCGCTACGTCACCGTTAATAGCTGCCGCAATGGTGCCGCTATTGTCTTGAGGCTTAATGTAATCTACGTCGTTGGTGCCGGTAAAGAGCTTAGCAATCGTGCTGCCGTCATACTCAAGGCACTCATTGCCAGCGCTGAAGATGTACATTTTGTCATTGAAGCTGACAAGCTTAGCGTCAGCCAAGGCGCTGTCGTCAACAAGCGAAGGATAGCTAATCTCGTCCAGCTCATACGTAGGGCCAGCGCTAGTGGTTAGCTTGCAGATGAAGTAGTCGTCTTGCAGCAGCGCATTGCTTGCGTCGTATTGATACACACCAACAGTAGCTAGCACATAGATTGTGCCGTTAATGTTGCCGTGACCCACGCGGTGCGTTTTAATCTGCGTGTCCGCTACGCCAGCCGCTGCGCTATACGTTACGTTAACCGCAGTGGTGAATTCCGTCCACGGCTTACGCGAACCAATACGACCAAACTTATCCACAACAGCATTGTCGGCTACAAGCGCAAAGCCAGGGTCTTGCTGAAGCGGAGAGTCTTCCGTATTCAGTCCCTGAAAACCCGGAGCGCTAACCGTAATGTTCTGTTGTTGTTGCGCCATTACACAGTAGCCCAAATGTTGTCAAGATCGTTAAGCGAAGCATCCCATGCAATAGCGTCAGACAAATACACATTAGCTAAAGCAAACAATTCTGCTGCCGTTTGACCGCCCACTTCGCCACGCTCGCGTGCCGCCATAGCTAGCGCGTAATACACAACGGGCTTAGAGGGTACAAGGAGAACGTCAGCGGCTGCGCTAAGCTCTGCTTGACGCTTAAAGCCATATACGGTATAGTTGTATACGGCGTTAGGTTGCGGGAATAGCTGTAGTTGAATGTCGCCGCTAGCGTCAGTGCCGTTAACAGCATAATACTTTGGTTTGTTATCGGCGGGCGAAGCGGCTTGTCGTTTGCGCAAGCTGTAAAGCGTTTCTTCCGTAAGCTCCGTTCCGTCATCCTTAACGATATACTCTATTTTACCATAATTCCCGGCGTTTGTCAAGCTATATAGATTGTCGCCAGCGGTGGTCGCAATGGCCCAGTCGGAGCGTAGCGCATTCCACGTGTGTGCATCTTCGACAATCTGCTTGGCATCGTTAACAAGCGAAACAACCATCTCTGCTACGGGATCATCAAGACCCGTTACGTCCGTTACGGTGTCTTCACGGAGGCGCAGCAGCACTTGATTCACTGCTTCCAAATACGTCATGATAACATTCCTCGTCCAGTCATGCCTCGTGCTTGCGCAATGTAGTCAACATAAGGCGCCAGTGTTTTCTTTTGGTAAGGCGTAAGGGTTGTGTACTTAAACAGCTCGCTCCACTGCGGCTCAAACGCAGCACTTGCTGCAGCGGCCATCATGCCAGCGCCAAGGCCCACGCCGTCACCGCTTCCGTCGCCTTCTCCTTCACCCTCTCCGGCTCCAGAGCCTTCACCAGTTCCGGTGCCTTCGCCGCCAACCGCTACGCTTTCATCAGCCCCTGTAGAGGGCTCTGGTGCTGGCTGCTCTACAGGCTCCTGTACGGGCGTAGGAGCAGGCTCAGGGGCCGGAGTAGGTTCAGGGGTAGGAGGCGTAGGGGTAGGCGCTACCGGCTCAGGAGCGGGCTCTACGACAGGCTCAGGAGCAGGCTCTACGACAGGCTCCGGTGCGGGCGCTGGCGGAGGCGTTACAGGCTCCGGTGCGGGCGCTGGTGGAGGCGTAACGGGCTCTGGAGCAGGCGCTGGTGGAGGCGTTACAGGTTCCGGTACAGGTTCCGGTTCAAATGTATCCGGTGCCGTAGTGTCAACCACTAAGTCAGGCGGAAGGAATACGTCTACAACGTCTTCTTGTTGTTCGTCAGGAGCTTCTTCAACAGTGCCTGTTCCTGATGTTTCAAAACGTGGATCAGCTTGTCCATAGCGTTCACCGATCGGAGGCGAAAGAATAACAACCTCTCCTTCCCGATCATACACATCTTCATAAAAATAATCAGGAAGGTCTTCATCATACTTCATAGCGCCAGTAAAAACGTTTACAAACAATCCGTTGCCTTCATAACGCCACGGATGTTCATAATCTGCTTTTGATTCTACAGGTGCCGGGGATGGGGCCGGGACTGGCGCAGGAGCTGGCGTAGGAGCTGGCGTAGGAGCTGGCGCAGCGGTGCTACCACCGCCTCCAGCTTCTTCTCTTGGACGCTCTACAATAACAGGCACAGGCTGATGCCACGTAGGAAAACCGGCTTCTTCGCTTGTTGGTCCTTGCCCCCAACCGCTTTCATCTTTTTTTGTCATTACAGCAGGGCCTGCGGCGCTAACTGCTGACAATGCGCTAATCCCAGAGTCTGTTACTGCTTGCGTTGCGCGGCTTGCTGCAGGTAATACTTGGCCTACATCAACGCCCGCTAAGCCGCCAGACAGTCCACCAGTAAGCACACCTTCTACAATGCTGTCACCCGTAGCGGCTGCTGTAGCGCCACCAATTAAGCCTCCACCTACAGCAGAGCCAAGCAAGCCGCCACCAAACAAACTACCAAGCGCAGGCGCAGCGTACGGCATAGCTACAGCCGATAGCAAACCAATAGCTGTGTTTAAGTTGCTATCTGCTTTACGACGATCAATCTCTGCGTAGTCTAAAGCGGAGCGGTCAACAAAGTCGCGGTAGTTGCGCTGTGCTAGGGCCGGATTGTTTGCATTAACTGCTTGAGAAACAGCTAAAGAAATAGGAGCTAAGTCTGCACCAGCATCATACGATACACGCTGACCGCCATAGGAATCAACAACGGAAACACCAGGAGCGTTAAAGTCAGCACTAAGCCTGTAACCTCTTGGAATAGTAAAGCCACCCATTAGTCTTCCTTGCCAATATTAGACGTACGCTTTAGGTAAAACCGCAGCGCCGCCAAACCGGAACAAATACCAATCAGTGCAGCAATCAATTGCACCCACTCAGTGATGAGCGGTAGGTTGGCCGTAATGGCACTAAGCACGGACGTAGCCGTTAACGTGTCTGCAACCTTGTGAGCATTGTCTTGTATCTGTTGCATTAGCGTGTTAGTCCTTTAACTTTTTCGTAGCTACGCAAACCGCCCAAACCCAACATGCCAAGCAGCACAGTCATTAGGCTGTCCATGTCAAAGGTGGGGAGAGGCGGAAGGAATACGTCAAGCCACGATGCAACAAATAGTACCACTGGGGCTAGCACAAAATGCCACGCTAGCGCAGCGCCACACACCCAGCCAATAAAAGGGCGCCATCCAGAAACCCACATGTTACGATGCGTAGCTTCTTGCTTGTTAATTTCTGCTTGGGCCATAGCTTGCTCTTGCGCATGGCGCTCAGCCATCGTAGCAATCTCATGCGCAAGCGCAACCTTCTGATCTTTATCTTCAATAAACTTGTCAAGAAGGGACGTAACGGGACCGATAAGCATTTGTAACATTACTTGTCCCGCCCGTTCCACAAGTCAAACAAGACGCGAACCTTCTCCTTTACGGTTTCCAGTTCGCTGTGCATTTTAGCTAACACTATGACCAAGCTAATAAAGCCAGCAAAGACGGGCCACAGCGACAGCAACAACTCTAGCTGATCAGGCCCGTCCATGCGGCCTAGCCGTCAGCGTTGCGGTTCTTGCCTACGTTACCGGCCACGACGTTAAGGACACGCAGCGCAATGGCTACGTACTTGTCGTCAACCTTCGTGGGCGTAAGGGCCGTGATGGCCGTCGCTGCGGAGATTAACGACGTAACCGCCGTAAGCCATGCAGGAAATGCGTCGAAGAAAGCGAAGAAAGCATCCATTACCACGGCACTCCACTAGCGCTGGTCGGGTTCTTGTCCGCCTCGATTTTAGACTTGAGGGCATCCTCGGTTGCGTCCTTGAAGCCCTCAGCCCACACCCAAGCCAGTACGTCGGCTTCCGTTAAATCTTCGTAGGCAATAAAGCCCTCCGCCTCGGGGTCTTGAGTAAACCCTGCGGTGCCGTAGGAGGATGCGGAGAAGTCGCCGTCTGTGGCCGTCGCTCGCCAGTGCGCTGTAAATACAAATCCGTCAGCGGTGTGACGCTCGACGTTCGGAATAGACCAGACAATTTCCATTTTATGCTCCTTTCAGTGCGGCCACTTCGGCCTCAAGGGTTTCAATACGGGCCATTGCTTCTTGCAAGGCTTTAACGGCTTTGACGTACACAAGCGAGTATTGAATGCTTTTGGTTGTGGTTCCAAGATCGTTTCCTTCTTGATCTCGGTCGGTTGTTTCTTTAACAATTCCGGGGCATACAAGCTCTACTTCTTGGGCAATGAGGCCCATCTGCGTGTGGGTTGATTGTCCTGTTTCTTCCTTGAAGTTGTATTTGCGGAACTGCAAGCCTTTAATGTCGTCCCACTGCGGAGAAGCGTCCACAATGTTCTCTTTCAACTTAATGTCAGAAAGAGAGCCATAGCTGTTGTTGGTATTTTCGACGTTGCCGTTGTCGTAAATTTTTAATCTGTCGGCAACACCGTTCACGGAGCAGCGTAAAAACTCATAAGACTCATTTGTTGTGTTTCGGCTTGCAAGCGACTGAATGACTTGGCCGGTATAGCTTGCGTTTGTGGCAAAACCTCTAATCATTTGCGCAGCCGACCCGCTGCCTTCAGCTACCAATTTTGCTGAAGCACTCGTCGTCCCCACCAGCAGATTGCCGCTGCCGTCAAAACGACCCACCTCAGTACCGCTTATCTGAAACGCTAGATGCGCAGTGCCATCAACGGCCATTGCGGTATCTGTTCCGCTTCTTCGCAGTCCTCCAACGTAAGTATCGTCAGACTTACGAGCAACTAAAAAGTAATTCCCGTTAGCAGAAGCGTTGGTGTCTTTTAAGTTTAATTGTTGTGGTTGTGAACCGGCACTAGACGACGCAATAAGAACTTGCTCGGTGCCTACAGGCGTTGAGGTTCCAACAAGCAGGCTGCCGCTGGAGTCGATGCGCATGGCTTCGGACCACGAAATAGCATTGCCTGCTGTGCCTGATGCGGCATACCTAAAGCGGAACGGTGCAGTACTGCTTTGCATATCAAGGCTAGATGCAGCCGCTGTTTGAATGTACTTCCACGCGCCGTCGCTGAAGATCGCGTTATTGGAAATCCAGTTGCCATCTCCGCTAGCCGTACCCATGAAGTTTGCTGTGGTTCCGATTTGCAAGGCGCGATAACCACTATCGTAAGCACCGGGCGTCACGCCCAAGCCGACGTTGCCGCTGTAATTAATAACCACGCGGCTATCAGAAAGACTTGCATTACTGCTGCCAGTTGAGCTGTTTAGCGCGAAGTGCAGATTCGCACGGCCAAAAGCATCTTTTGCCTCTGAAATAATTGCGGATTTCATATATCCGCTGGAATACCCAAGGCCCAAGCCGATCCAATTACCGTCAGCATTAAAATCGGCGCTGGTAAGTTTTAAGAAATACTTGTCAGTGGTAGAGCTATGAACTGTTGCTAGCGAAGCAGGGTTGGCAATAGGAGTGCCGCTATCTGCTACCGTAAAGTTTCCAATGGGCGAAGTCGTCCCAATCCCCAACGCCTCCGCACTCGCATCCCAGAAGAACTTAGGCGTGGTGCCGGTGTCTTCGTAGAAGGAGATGTCGCCGCCAGAGGTGATGCGCATGCGCTCACTTGGAGTCGTCCCCGTAAGAAACGTAATCGGCGCACCTGCTGCGTGTTTTGCATAGACTTGCAGCTCGGGAGATTCTTTGACAATCAAGCCCATCTCGTACAATGAGCCATCGGCAAAGCGCATCCCAATAAACCGGCTAGCTCCAGAGGCCCAAGTTGTATTGATGTCTCCAGTAACTTCTAGCTTGTTTGCTGCATTAAAACTCGTCGTCCCAATCCCCACCGCATCCGCAGACGCATCAACGAAGAACGTCCCACTATCAAAATTAACATCACCGCTCGCGGTCAGCGTCGTAAAGCTCGCCGCCCCCGCACTCGACCCGCCGATGGTCACGCCGTCGATTGTGCCGCCGTTGATGTCAACGCTAGCGATTGTAACGGTGCCGGTAAAGGTGGGCGATGCTGAGGGCGCTGCATTACTAAACGCGGTTTGAATGGCCGTAAATTCTGTCGTAAACTCACTGCCTTTAATCACCTTTGCGGGATCGTTGACAGGCAAACTATCCTTGGCTCCGAAGTTTGTTGCAGGCGTGTACGTTACCGCCATAATAAATTCTCCTAGTATCTGTTACCTTTGGCTCTATTTTCAAAGGCAGTTAAGATTTGAAGGTTCCAAGGGACATGCAGACCGCAAACTCCGTCGCCTTTAAGCGGTATGATGTGGTCTACGTGATGTACTATTCCAGTTGCTTTGGTACGCAAATCGCGCAGCTCATAAATCTCTTCTAAGAAAAACTTGTGCTTTTCATTTAGCCATTTAGGCATCGCGCCTTTGCGCTTCTTTAAGTACATCATGCCTTTGTCAATGTAATAACGCTTATTCTTTTGATAGCGCTTGCGTTCTTTTGCTCTATAATGTTCTGCGTTATTATCGTATCTTTGTTTTCTAGCGTCGTTAGTGCACTGCTTGCACTCATGAAACAAGCCATCACGGTTGCGGACTTGCTTATAGTATTCTGTTAAATGCTTTTCTGTTTTACAAATACGACACGCTTTCATTGTTATCTCCTATGGCGGTAGAAGAGCAGGGGTACTAGGGCCGCCACCCGTTCCCCCTGCAAGGTACTACTAACGCTGTTTAGACAGTGCCAAACAGTTTCACGCCCGCTTCTGCTCGGTAAGTTTCAATCCCGTACAAAGTATCAGCAACCATAAGGTCTGCAAGGTACTCAGCCTTGTATTGCGTCTGCACGCGAACGCCAAGCTGCTCCGCGAACACGATGGCGTCTTTGTGCATAAGCAGAGCGCCTTTTTCATCGGTGTTCTCGGTGGGTAGGTTGGTGGACACGTACACGTCCACGCCGTAGAGGCTGCCGATCTTGCCAGTCTCAACGGGCTTGCCGGTCACGAAGTCGGTGCTGACGTAGTTGGTCACGCCAAGCAGCTCCTTCTTCATTGCGGGCGGAATGACAAACACGCGGTTGTCCATCGGGACATCGTTGTCGTCAAGCACCTGCAGAGCTTCGCGGAAGCCCAGGTCGGTGAAGCCAGCCGTTGCCGTACCAGCAGCGGTTTGCGTACCAGCGCCGGTGAGGAACTCAAGCTGAGAGGTGAAGTTAGCAGCCTCAGCGATGAGCGCCGTGTCAACGCGGGTAGCGAGGGCATAACCGGCATCGGAGGTGTAGAACTGGCGAAGGCTGTTCAGGGCCTGCACGTCCACAATGTCCTCAATCAGTCGGCTGTACTCGTAGTGCTGGTCGATAGCAATCGTCAGCTCAGACTCGGTGGCAGCGATCAGCGTCACTTCCGTTTGAGCAGCCTTGACGCTGGCATTGCCACGGGTCGGCTTCGGAATGTGAATCGTATCGCCTTTCTTGCCGGTCATGCTCATAGAGCGGACGAGGGGCTTAACAACCAGGGACTTCTCGTATGCAGCAATGATCTCATCGGACCAAATCTCGGGGATGAAAGTAGCTGCAGTGGTCTTCGTTACGTGGTTAGATCCAAGTGCCATGATGTATTACTCCGTTAGTTTAATCATTTGACTCGACCCTCTTGATACGCTTTCATGATTTCAGGCATGAGGGCTTCGTATCGTTTCGGGTCACGGTTCATTAGTTCAATAATGTCTCGACGCCGGTATACCTTCCGCGACTTAGTGCTGTCGGGGTTGGACCGTGCCGAACCTGTAGAAGCTTTCTTGATTTCGTTCTGCTGCGCCACCTTTTCGACCTTAGCGGTTTGCTCGACGATACCGCGACGCTCCTTATAGAGCGTTAGCAGCTCGTCTGCGGCA
>Ga0222718_10001289_pt1 | contig 24313 bp, 23 predicted proteins | sample C33_27DmetaG_FD_165045 | JGI IMG/M metagenome (GOLD analysis project Ga0222718, IMG submission 165045) | Estuarine water microbial communities from San Francisco Bay, California, United States - C33_27D | ecosystem: Environmental > Aquatic > Marine > Unclassified | place: USA: California...
CGTTCGCTCGAAGCAAGAACCAGTCTCGGGCGATATTTTTTCCCACCAGCGCTACGTTTTTACTCCGACAAGCGCTACGTTTTCTGACCGATGTTTACACAGCACGGGAACAAGTAGCAAAATTGAGCGTGCGTCTTCCCATAACTTGGCTTTGCGAATGATCGTGACAGCCGTCAGAGACATCACCAGAATATAACCACAAATTAATAAGAAAAGTGGTAAAGGCTGATGTTGCTCGTGCGCATCGTTCATTTGCAATCCGGTGCCATGTAGCACAAAGCAGACGCTGAGCAAATAAAACGGATTGTGCGTACAGATTAATCGAGAGAAATGAAAGCCCAAACGCCGCTTGTCAATTGGCTCAGATGGTTCGTCAGTGTCGGCAGTAGAATGATTCGAGAGTTCGGCCATGATCTTCCTCCTCGTGAGGATATCTGGCCCACCATTAGAATTGTGACGAATGTCTTATTGCGTGATGACGCAGTACTTGTGAAGTGATGAGGGATTATTGGCGGATCCCAAGTGTCGGTAAAGGGGAAAGAACGATAACTCGGATCAACAAAGACGAGAAAAATTGCCGGTGAGCAATATCACTTCTGTCAGCGGGATTTGTCTGACTGATCTTTCTCATCATTCAGACCAACATCAGACTGCGGAGCGATCCAGGTGTGAAACAGCTTGATGCCAGACTTGTTATCGGGAGTTTTGAATTCGGCGAAAAAGTTCCAGTCTCCTTTACCGCGATTATCAACTCGGACAAGAACCTCGTTCCATCCTGCTTTAAGTGTCACGGGGAGTTTTTCCTGACCGGGTGAACTGGAACGATTCGTATCCACATCGTGGATCAGGTTTCGGTTGAACCATAACCTCATGCCGTCATCGCTGCCGACTGAGAGCAGTGCCTCTTTTGGGGTGCGACTAAAGACCCAGTTGATGGCGAAGGCGGCGGCGTTTTCGCTGTAGTCACACGCTTTGCGAAGATCGATTCGGTCATTGTCGCTGAGATAGGGTTGCCAACTAAGGTTGGGGCGTAGCCCGACGTACTTGGCTTGCTCTGAGTATCCTGATTCGAGAATTCCCGTTTCGACGGCCATCAATTGTGCCAACTCGGTGGTGTCTGAAGTCTCCGCTGACGCAACGGCGAACGGAAACGGCCCGATGATTTGCCACGACCGAAGATGTGAATGTCCGTGTTGTTCCCAAAGAGCCGAAAGTGAGCGTTCGAGTTCTTCCAAGCGAACTCGATCCGCTGCAAACTTGCGACGCTCGTCTTCAAACTCTTGCTGAACGTCTTCGAGTTGGCGAGTCATCTCTTGGGTCGTTTCGCGTCCGTCCACAATTTGAAGGCTGGCATCGTTCAATCGACTCCGGGTTGCCTCCAGTTCCTCTTCCAGTTCTTTAATGCGTTGTTGTGAGGTTCGCTCAGAGTTCTTCATCAAGCTGGTTGTTCGCATTTGCCAAACCAAACTGAAAACCATAATGAGAAGGCATACGAAAAATGCGATGCGTCCTCCTGCTTTGCGGGGAAGGGGCTCTTGCGTGATCGATTCGAGTGGATTATTTTCTAAGAGTGATTTTTCTTCGAGATGTGGATGAAGAGAAGATTCGATTGTCTCAAAATTCTCGGAGACTTCCGCGCCTGCGCCGACTCCCCAGTCTTCTCCGCATTCTGGGCAATGTTCTTCAGGAACGTCTTCGCCGAGAAAAATAAAATCGCAGGCTTGGCAACGGTGGGAGTTCATGACGCTTCGATCACAGAAATCACGGAGGCTGGCTGAACGAGGTTGTCTCACAGGATATCGGCGATCCTTACGAAAGCCCAGAAGTCTCTCGAAAAAGGAGCGAGCAAAAAAAGTACCGCGCATAAAAAAAGCCAGCGATTGCTCACCGGCTTGGTGTTTCACTCTGTATAAGGCTTTGTGTCTTATCGACCAACCCCATCAGACTTCAACTTTGGGTTTGGCAGATCAGACAACGCGAACATTCTCTGCTCGTGGGCCTTTAGGCCCCTGTCCTTCAGTGTACTCCACACGCTGACCTTCTTGAAGATCATCAAAATGGACACCTTCGAGGTTGGACATGTGGAAAAACATGTCTTTACCGGATCCATTGTCGATGAATCCAAAACCTTTGTCAGTCAGCTTCTTAATCGTACCTTCAGTCATTACTACTTCCACTTCACTCAAAAACTGATTCCCTCCACCAGTGCCGCCCGAAACACAACTTCAAAGCCTTAAAAAATCACTGGTTGGGAACCAATACTGTACATACTTGAAAACATCCAGTCAATTGTGACTGAAAAGTCAGTGAAATACGTGTTTTCGGGCCTGTTTGTACTTGGTCTGCCGCTTGACGGCATTTTCCACCCAACCTATACTCACGTCTTGCCTTACGTTGAGGGAGTGCCGACGGTTCAGGGAATGGACCGAAGAGACTCTCTTCGGTTTTGAGACCTTGGAACCCGATTGATGAATCAACACCAGCGCGACCTGAAAACCAACGAGCTTGAAAAACTGGTCACCCAGGCGGCTCCTTTTCTGGATCAACACAAAGACAAGCTGATTTACGGTGCTTGTGCGATCATGCTGGCATTTTCTGCCTGGTATTATTTGACGCAAACTACCAGTAATACAAACGCAGCCGGTTGGAGCAAATTCATCTCAGCCGATGATTCCGATGAATACGGCACGGTTGCTTCGCAGCACAAAGGAGAGGCTCCCGGACAATGGGCTCTGCTCAATGAGTCTGATATTTTGCTGAACCAGGGAGTTCGTGGCATGTTCACCGACCGTGAAGCCGCCCTTGACGATTTGAAGGCTGCCGAAGAAAGTTACAGCGAACTCCTCAATCAGTCAGGACTCTCCGCATCCATTGAAGAACGTGCTTTGTTCGGTTTGGCACGCTGCCGTGAATCATTGAGTGGTAAAGATACCAGTGCTGCGGTCAAAGCTTATGAAGAATTGCTCAGGCGTTTCCCCGATACTCTCTATGCGGAAATTTCTAACGAACAAATTGCTGCGTTGAAAGCTCCCGAGAATCAGGAATTTTATGCTTGGTTCCAAGAGCAGGATCCCAAACCATTACCACCATCGAAACAGGCGGATGGTCTTCCACCCGGTCATCCTTCAGTCGATCCAGGAAGTCTGATTCGATTGCCTCAAACACCCTCCATGCTGAAGTTACCCGAGAGTGCTGCTCCCGCGTTCCCGGATGACGCAGCAGGCTCAGAAGACGCGGGTGGAATTCCCGATCCTCCACCTGTCTCCGAGAAGACAGGAAAGACGGAGGGAACGGCTCCTTCACTGCCCGACGATCCGGCTCCCGGAACCAAACCGACTCCTGAGAAATCAGACGAGGAATGATCGTCATTTCACCTCTGCCTGTTTCGAGGAAGCGCGAAGGGTTATGCTGAAGCTGCCCGAGCGATCATCATCTGGAAGTGATCGTCAACTGCATTGAATTCGCAGGAACTGAGGGATCCTATTCCTGCGGTGGTTTCGTTATGTCTGAAGAACTCTCTCACGAACCGATTGAATTAACGGTCGAATCCCGTGCGCACGGTTGGCGTGTCGATCATTATCTCTCCCGGTTGTATGCCAACTATTCGCGATCCATGTTCCAGAAATCGATTGAACAAGGGGGAGTGCTCGTGAATGGTTTAGAAACCAAAGCCGGGCGACGCCTCAAAGTGAATGATCGTGTTTCCGTCAAACTTCCCGACCTCCCCGATGAAACCATTCCCGCGGAAGATATTCCTCTGGAGGTTGTCTATGAAGACGATCATCTCGTCGTCATCAATAAAGCCGCAAACATGATTGTTCATCCGGGTAAAGGAAACTATCGCGGCACGATGGCCGGAGCGCTCCAGTTTCATTTTGATGAACTCAGCGACACTGCCGGGAAACTGCGACCGGGAATTGTCCATCGACTCGACCGAGACACCACCGGCGTTCTGGTGGTGGCAAAAAACAATCAGGTTCACAATCGTCTCAGCAGTCAATTTGCCGACCGCGATGTGAAAAAAGTCTATCACGCGATTGGTTGGGGAAATTTGGAATTCGATGCCGGCCAGATCTCGACATTTGTCAAAACGAATCCCAAACATCGTGAGAAAATGATTGTCTGCGAAGAGGGTGGCAAAGCCCGTCACGCCGACACGTATTACAAAGTTCTCGAACGGTTCGACGGATTCACGTATGTCGAATTGCATCCCAAAACCGGTCGCACACATCAATTACGACTGCACATGCTTCATCTGGGACATTCCATTGTTGCCGACCGCCAGTATGGCGGGCATATTGGCCTGCTTAAGTCGGAATTGACCGGGGAGAACGAATTTGGATTTCAAACAGCTCGTAAAAAAAGAACACTCGAACATATCGATCCCTCAGACATCTTGATTGACCGACAAGCTTTACACGCCCACATTTTGGAGTTTGATCACCCCGAGACTGGAAAACGGATGTCGTTTACCGCACCATTACCAGACGATATGCAACAGACCCTCGCCGCCTTGCGTGATTATCGAAAGACGACCTCATGAAACTCGCCAAAGTCCGCCTCTCCGATGGCACCATCCACATTGCCAAAGTTGATCAAGACCAATTCTACTTACTCGAAATGACCGAGGTGGAAAGTGTCAGCACACTGTCGGACATTCTGCATTCGCCCGATCCCAAAGGGCTCGTCAACTTTCTGCAACAGCCAGATCGCGAACCACTGACGGGGGCCGATATCAAATTGCTGGCTCCCATCGACAATCAGGAAGTCTGGGCTGCCGGGGTGACCTACAAGCGATCACAAGTCGCCCGAATGGAAGAATCCGAAGCAGGCGCTTCGCATTACGATATGGTCTATACGGCTCCCCGCCCGGAGCTGTTTTTCAAATCAACCGCATCGCGAGTCAGTGGTCCCGGAGATCCCGTTCGTGTTCGATACGACAGCAATTGGTCGGTCCCCGAACCGGAACTGACTTTGGTTGTCTCCCCTGAGAAAAAACTGGTCGGCTTCACCATCGGTAACGATATGTCGGCACGCGATATTGAAGGTGAGAACCCTCTGTATCTGCCGCAGGCGAAATTCTATAACCAAGCAGCCGGTCTGGGGCCATGTATCCTCATCCCCGAAGAACCCTTCGATAAAGACGGCACGAAAATCAATCTCACCATTATGCGGGATGGAGAAACCGTCTTCACCGACGAAACGGGAACCGATCAAATTGTTCGCGAGTTTGATGAACTCATCGGTTGGCTCGGTCGAGAAAACGATTACCCGGACGGCGTGATGCTGATGACGGGAACCGGCATCGTTCCCGACGATGATTTCTCATTGGAAGATGGCGACGAAGTTCAGATCGAGATTAGCGGCATCGGCACGCTGATCAATCCGGTGGTGAAGGCGGAAGAGTAGTCGAGATTAGCTGACCACGTCGGTGATGAGCCACTCGGTGGCTTCTGGTAGTCCGAATCGCTGAATCCATTCATACGCAATGCGGCCCATGGTCCAGCGGGCGTTGATGTCCATCATCGGGCGAATGATTAACTCTCCTCTTGACCGATATTGGCAGGCATCGATCCCGAGTGGTCCGAAATAACCTAGCTCTTGGATCTGAACAGCAAACTGTAAACCAAAATCGATGGCCGGTTGCCACAAATCTTGTTCTCCTTCCGTGAGATGCAATCGACTGCCGCGATACTCGCCTGTCTCCGAATTCAATAACGGGAGAGCGGCGAGGAACTTTACATCACCCGCTTTGGGAATATCAAACTGCAAGCCGACTTCCGAATCGATTTCTAACCATGGTTCCAGAAAGATGGCGCGTTGCTCTCGCAGACGCTTACGGATCCAACCCCGTTGAGAGTCAGACAGCTTCCCTGTCGATCCCACAATTCGTTCGCGAGTCGACATCCCGAAGCGAGCTTTGATGATCCATCGAGAAGTTGGCAAGTTTATCAGTGCCTCGGATAATGCCTCCTCTGATTCAATCATCGCAGCACCAATCGGCAGTGTGCCGCTTGCTTGTTCCCATGCAAAAGAACCCAATCTGTCATTAAGTCGCATCACAATTTTGGTATCCGTATGATCCCACTTCCAGCCGCGGTGATCGGCCAGTGTTTGTAACGAGTCGGTCACTCCCCACGGCACAAGCTCCCAGCGTGCGCCCAGAAACTCGTCAGACTCTCGCACTGATTTTTCGTCGATCACGTGGATGTTTTCAGAGCCTGCTGTTAACTCAGGTTGATGCGAGGGAAGAACAATCAGATCATCGTCAGCGCACAAAGACAAAAACACGGCTGCAAAGCGACCATTCAGCGTCTGCAATTTCGCGGTGGGCTGCCAGTTCTGACCAGCCGCCAGCTCGTGCTCGAAGTCGAAGTTGGGCCAGAAGAGGCGGGGCATGGTTGAGAACTTTTGTCGGTCGATTGTGATCTGTCGTCAATGATTCAAATGTACGTTACTGGCGAATCATTTTCGGTTACGATAAACAAACTCTTTCACTCTGTTGATTTTGAGACAATGTGCATCCTTCTGGAGAACTCCATGCGACTCGCCTGCTTGACCACTCTCATTTGCTTGTTCTCTCAGGGCCTCTTCTCACAAGAAAAACCCAATGTGTTGATCATCATGGCCGATGACTGCACTTACAATGACCTGCCATTGTACGGCGGTGAGAATGCGAAGACACCTCACATTAACCAATTGGCGAGAGAGGGGCTCACTTTTAACCAAGCCTATCTGTCGTCTGCCATGTGTCAGCCGTGTCGGGCGGAGTTATTTTCTGGCCAATATCCACTTCACAACGGCTGTGCGTACAATCATTCCTCATCACGTCCGACGACTCTCAGTTTGCCCCAATACCTGAAACCGCTCGGCTATCGCGTGGGGATCAGCGGCAAAGTGCATGTCTTGCCGAAGCAGGCGTTTCCGTTTGAGAATGTCGGCGGGTTCGATGCGAATTGTGTCCGTAACCCCACGCAGGCTCATTCTCTTGATGGGATCTCAGAATTTATGTCCCGAGATCCTGAAGAGCCATTCTGCTTGGTGGTGGCACTTGTCGAGCCGCATCTTCCGTGGGTGATGGGTGATGCGTCTCAATATCCTCCCGCAAAATTGAAGCTCCCCCCCAACATCGCCGACACGAAAGTCACACGCGAGTATTTCAGTCGTTATCTGGCAGAAATCACCTACATGGACGGGCAGGTCGGAGACATTCTGAAGACTCTCGATCAAGCCGGGAAACGGAAAGAGACTCTCGTGTTATTCACGTCAGAGCAAGGATCGCAATTTCCCGGTTGCAAATGGACGAACTGGAATACGGGAGTCCACACCGCATTGATTGCCAATTGGTCCGGCCATGTTCCTGCCGGTGAAAGAACAGATGCGTTGGTGCAATATGCAGATTTCGCTCCCACGCTGATTGAACTTGCGGGAGGCGATCCGCTTGAGCACTCACAGCTTGACGGTGAGAGCTTCAAGCCTGTCTTACTGGATGGCGCGAATGTGCATCGTAAGTATGTTTATCAAATGCACAACAACATCCCCGAAGGCCCCCGTTATCCGATTCGTAGCATTTCCAACGGACAATATCGATACATTCGCAATCTCAATCCCGATGAACTTTATATCGAAAAACATTTGATGGGAGACGGGAAGCACAACAATCCTTACTTTGCGACCTGGTTAGGAGCCGGGCCGCAACGTCGGGATGTCTATGATCTCTTGAAACGATATATGAGCCGTCCTGCCGAACAACTTTACCACACCATCAGCGACTCCTACGAACTGGTGAATCTTGCGGGAGACCCTGAACATGAAAAAATGAGAGTCCAACTGAGTGAAGAACTTGATCGCTGGATGGCAACACAAGACGATCCAGGGGCCAAGGTGGATCTCGTGAAGTCACATCAAGCTGCCAAATCGGGCGAGCATCTCTTCGGTGTGCCACACGAATAGTCAAACAACTCGACGTTTTCGACGATGGTGATACCCACACGAAGTTGCCACCAAAAACAACAGGGCACAACTCCCCGATTCGGGAACAGCCGAAACATCTTGCAACTGGAAGCTCAGATAGGTTTCCGGGATCAGGAATCCATTGTCGGCATCATCGGAAGGCCCCAGTAGTAACGTCCATGAGCCATCGTCTAATTGGGGGCCAATTGCCAGTCCCTCGTAATTGCTGGTGGTGGTAAAGTAGTCATCCGGGTACATCAGAGGATCGAGTAAGCTGCGTTTTGTCACGGCTGTGTACATCGCGCCATTTAGTGTTCCTTCCCCCGTGGTCCAAATATTGGGGTCCACTTCAGTTACACCCTACCAAGATCGATATCCCTGAAGAGAAGCGAGTTGAACTCATTGCTTTACTTCAGGGAACATTGACCGAAGCGATTGATTTGAAGCTTCAGTCAAAACAGGCTCACTGGAATGTTCGCGGGCCGGACTTCATCGCTCTTCATGAATTGTTCGATCAAGTCGCAGGCATCGTTGAGGCCTTCGTCGATGAACTTGCCGAACGAATGACCACATTAGGTGGAGTTGCCAATGGAACGCTCAGTTTCATTGCAGAGCAAACCAATCTACCTACCTACTCTGCTGAACTGGTCAGTGGTGCAGAGCATGTTGATGCACTCTCCTCATCCCTGGCGTCGTTCGCGAAACTGGTTCGTGAGAATATCGACAAGGCTGCCGAACTGGGAGACGCCGATACCGAAGATTTGTTGACCGAGGTTTCTCGCGGCATCGATCAACAATTGTGGTTCGTGGAAGCCCATAACCACGCGGATGCTTAACAGTCTGTGAAGAACATATTTCTTAGAGGTCAGTTGACCACATTTCTCGGAGCCTCACCAGTGAGAACTCGTCGACAGTTTTGGCTGCCTTTGATTCGCATGTCTAACAGCCCTTCATCCGAGTAAAACGCCGAGTGGGGGTTGATAATCAATCGGTCATGCGCGGGATGATCGGGGTCTCTCCAGGCGGTCAAAACGGGGTCGTCATCCGCAGGAGGCTCTGTTTCGAGAACATCAATCCCGGCTCCCGCGAGGTGACCGGACGCGAGAGCTTCAACGACGGCCTCAGCATGAACGACTCCTCCACGAGCGGTATTGACCAAAAAGGAACCCTCGGGCATCCGGGCGATAGCCGCGGCATCAATGATATGGTGCGTTTCTTCATTCAGAAAACAGTGACAACTGACGACGTGAGATTGTGCCAGTAAGTCTTCCAGAGATTCCTGCCGCTCGACCCCCAGAGATTTGTCGGTCCCGTCTGGGACATACGGATCGTAATAGACGACACGCATTCCGAGGGCTTTTGCTCGCAGTCCTGCCGCTTTTCCAATTCGACCGAATCCAATGATTCCGAAGGTGAGTCCACGAAGTCGTTTGATGTTACCCGCTTGAGCGTACGACCACGGCTCTTGACCGCGTTGCAATCGGCTGTTGAGAAAATGTGAGCCTCGAGCGAGAGTCAAAGCGAGGCCAATTGCCGAGTCGGCGACTTCTTCGGTTCCGTAATCGGGGACATTGGCAACGGGGATTCCTTTTGACCGAGCGAATTGATGATCGACATTGTCGTAGCCGGCACCACAACGGACGATCAACTTGCAGTTGGTCAGTTGCTCAATCGTCTTTTGGGACAAAGAGATGAAGTGATATAGCATGATGGCATCTGCGTTTTCAATTTTACCGACAAGTTCGTCTTCGTGTTCGACTTGCAGTGCCACGACCTCAGCAAGATCCCCCAGAATTTCCTGCTCTTTGTCGAGGGGATCGGTGATGAAATCGGTAATGACGACTTTGGCACGTTTGGTCATAAGGGTTCTTTCGTAATGGATCGGCGCAATCCCGGGATCGGGGCAATCCGGGAGTTGGATCTTAACTTCCTAGCGTTTAATATAGTGTCGCCTTCCGAATCCAGTTTCCACCCCGACGAGGTTTTCCATGTTCAGAATCGTTTGCGTTCTTGTCTTCTGCTGCTCATCGACACTGTTAAAAGCCGCCGATCGACCGAACATTATTTTCTTTCTCTCCGACGATCAACGAGCCGACTTTTTGTCTTGTGCCGGGCATCCTATCGTCAAAACTCCTCATGTCGATGCTCTTGCCAAAGAAGGTGTACGATTTGAAAACGCATTCGTCACCACTGCAATCTGTGCGGCAAGTCGAGCAACTCTCTTCACGGGCCTTTATGAGCGAACTCACAAATACACGTTCGGGATGCCTGCGATCTCTCCAGAATTCACACAAAACAGTTACCCGGCTGTTCTCAAAAAGGCCGGATATCGGACCGGCTTCGTCGGAAAGTTTGGCGTCAATGTCTCGGATGGTCCCAAAAAGAATTTGATGTTTGATTCCTTCGTGCCTCTTGGGCGCAACAAGTATTGGAAACCTCAACCGGACGGCACCAAAAAACATCTCACCAACATCACCGGCGACAAAGCCATCGAGTTTCTGGATACGTGTAAGAAATCCCAACCGTTCTGTCTGTCAGTCAGTTTCAACGCATCACATGCGGAAGACAACGACAAAAAAGATCACTACCCCTGGCCCCAAGAAGAAGATGGTTTGTACGAAGATGTCACAATTCCCGAGCCGATGGTCTCTCGTGACTTCTGGAAAAAGCTGCCAAGCTTCTTTCATAACAGCATGCACCGCGACCGTTATCACTGGCGCTGGGAGACACCCGAGAAGTATCAAAATAACGTCAAAGCCTACTATCGAATGATCACAGGGCTCGACCGTAATGTAGGACGAGTCGTTGAAGCGGCCCGCAAACGAGGATTTGGGGAGAACACCGTCATCATTTTCATGGGAGATAACGGCTATTACAAAGGTTCACGAGGTTTCGCTGGTAAGTGGAGCCACTTTGAAGAGTCGTTGCGTGTACCGATGGTTATTTTTGATCCACGAGTTCCCCAAGCAAACCGTGGACGAGTTGTTCAACAGATGAGCCTCAATGTCGATGTGCCGGCAACGATTCTTTCGATGGCAACCGGCTCCATTCCCGATCATTACCAGGGACTCGATCTCACGCCGCTCGTATATGGCAAGTCCGTCAAGAAGTGGCGAAACGATTTCTTCTGCGAACATCTGATGGACCGCTTCGATATTCCCAAGTATGAAGGAGTCCGCGGTGAGCGATATGTCTACGCTCGCTATCTTCAAAATATGCCGGAAGGAGAGTTCTTGCACGATTTGCAAGCCGACCCACTGCAACTGAAGAATTTGCTCGATGACCCACAATACGCGGGAATTTTATCTGACATGCGTGCTCGCTGTACGGAACTGCGTGATCAGTATGGGGGCGAGTATTCGATAGAGAGATTTCCAACAGTGAAATATCTCAAAGAACAACAGAAGAAAAAGAAGAAGTGACACCGGCAGCAAGTCACTCAACCTACATCAATTCCAACGTGACACTGTCGGCAAAGAAGCGGCCTTCGTGGGTGAGACGCAACGTCGATTCGTGTTGCTCAAGATGGCCTGATGAGATCAGCTTTTCGATGCCAGTCTCCGCGAGTTCACGCACATCGTAGCCGGTTTCCTGAGAAAATTGTTCGACATTGACGCCGTCAATCTGACGCAAGCCGAGGATGAGTCGTTCGTGCGCCCGGTCTTTGTCCGAAAGCTGTTCGGATTCCGCGGTACCACTTTCGCCTGCTGAAATATTCTTCAACCAGGTGCTCACGCTGCGATGATTGGTTTCGCGACCACCATTCAAATATCGGGCCGCTCCAGGACCAAAACCAAAATAGCCGCGTCCCGACCAATAAACTTGATTGTGCCGAGATCGGCAGGCCGGTTTCGCGAAGCTGGAAATTTCATATTGCGGAAAATCGTTTGCGGGAAGAAACTCCATCACCTCGGCATACATGCTTCGCTGTAATTCATCGTCAGCCTCTCGCAGATTCCCTTGTTGCAAGCGAGTATGGAACGATGTCCCTTTTTCAAACGTCAGGCAATAAGTCGATAGGTGAGCCGGGTTGAGTGCCACCGCATGTTTCAAAGTGGATTGCCACTGTTCGAGCGTTTGTCCGGGGATCGCAAAAATGAGGTCTAAAGAGACATTATCGATGCGTTCCTGAAGCCGATTCATGCCATCAATAATCGTTTCGTGAGTGTGGTCTCGTTCCAGAACCTGTAGCTCAGACTCGTCGAACGATTGAACGCCCAGGGTGATTCGATTGACGCCCGCGTTATGCAAAGCGGCAATCTTCTCTTCGGTCAGATCGACGGGATTTGCTTCGACAGTGAACTCCGCATCGTCGGCCAGGTGAAAATGTTTGAAGAGAAGTTGGAACAGTCTTTGTAGTTCGAGCGGTGCAAGGTGCGTGGGTGTTCCACCTCCCAGATAGAGGGTGTCTACTGAGATCGGCTGGTCTTCATCGAAGAATTCGCCCCAGGCACGCTTGTCATTCAGTTCGATTTCCAGCGCAGTCAGGTAATCGTCAATCAGATGATCTTTTCCCGCGACCAGCGTGAAATCACAGTATCCACAACGATGCACGCAGAAAGGGACGTGAACGTACACCGAACGCGGCAACAACAGATGAACGGGGTTTTCAATCGAACGAGGCAAAGTGATTCTATTCCGATAGCGAACAATTCCAGCGATTAATCCTTGGTTGCTCGTAAATCGTCAGCCGCGAAGTATTTCATGGTTCCCAACGATTCCACCGCTTCACCGATACGGTTGAGCCCGAGCACATAAGCGGCAGTCCGCATGTCGATTTCCTTGTTAATCATAATGTCGTACACGTTGTTGAACTCTCGCGACATAATTTCGAGTAACCGTTCATGCACAGTTTCCAGATCCCAGTAGTAGCCGGACTTATTCTGGACCCATTCAAAATAACTGACCGTCACACCGCCCGCGTTGGCGAGAATATCGGGAACAATTAAAATGCCATCTTGGTTTTTGAGGATTTCATCGGCTTCAGATGTGATCGGCCCGTTAGCAACTTCGACAATGACTTTTGCTTTAATGTCCTTGGCATTTTTCTCGGTGATCTGGTTTTCCAACGCTGAGGGAAGCAATAAATCGACGTCGAGTTCCAGCAACTCTTCGTTGGAAATATTGTCCGCATCGATGGCTTCGCAGACGGAGCCTTCACAATAGACGGCTTTAAGGACACGAGATTCGTTCTTGGTGTGAATCAGACTGGGGACATCAAATCCTGCTTCTTTATAGATTCCCCCTTTCGAGTCACTGACCGCCACGATCTTGTAGCCGTCGGCATGCAGCAACCGGGCGACATGTTGTCCCGCGTTTCCGAATCCTTGAACGGCGACAGTGATTTCGTCCGGTTTCCAACCCCGTTTTTGTTCCAGTTCCTTGATACAGTAATAGGCTCCGCGACCGGTGGCATCATCACGTCCCAGAGACCCCCCCAGCGGAACTGGTTTTCCTGTGATGACAGCCGGGGTGCGTTGTCGAGTAATTTTGGAATACTCATCCATCATCCAACCCATGATCATCGAGTTGGTATAGACATCGGGAGCAGGAACATCGGTTTCTGGTCCGATGAAGTCGGCAATTTGTGCAATGAACCCTCGGCTGAGTCGTTCGAGTTCCATACGTGACAGTTTTTTCGGGTTGACTGTCACGCCTCCCTTTCCACCTCCATAAGGAAGCCCTACCACCGCACACTTGAATGTCATCCAGAAAGCGAGAGCTTTCACTTCCGACAGATCAACATCGGGGTGATAGCGGAGTCCCCCTTTTGTCGGGCCGCGCGTATCATCGTGACGGACTCGGTATCCGGTGAAGATCTCCAGCGATCCATCATCCATCCGCACGGGAATCGAGACCTGAAGTGTCTGGCGAGGATGTTTCAGTTTCTCGAGTGCCTCTTCATCGATATTGGCGTGTTCAAAAGCTGTGTCGAGTCTTTTGATGGCATCCAGAAATACATCATCGCCGTTGGCTTGATCGCTCACTGATGACTCTCCAAACAATAATGATGACTAAAAAAACGATTTCGATGAAAGAGCACGTCCACTGATCGGGACCGATTTATTTTTTCTTTTGTTTTTCTTGAGCGCGACGACGATTTTCGATGATTCGATTCAGCTTGGCTGTTTCTGCTGCTTTTTGTTCCGCTGTGAGCTCTTGTGGAGTGACTGTGGATCGATCCAGTTTGTCTTCGGGACCGAGTTCGCGCAGTTTGATATTACGATACCAGACAGGATCGCCGTGATCTTGGAGGCTCAGGTTTGCCCCGCGTGCTTCGAGATTTCCGCCCCGTTGTTTGAGCATCTCAACTTCGGCTGCATATTTGGAATCGGTGTAGTCAAATCCGACGACCTTTTTGCCATTGAGCCAGTGTTGAATCACGGTCCCTTTGCAAACGACTCGGCCTTGATTCCATTCTCCCGGTGTTTTGGTGGCATCATGCGAGGGAGGCATACAGAAATACAAAGAGGCGGCAGATGTTCGTGGATTCTTACCATCGGCATGTTTGCCGTTATCGAGGATCTGGTATTCGTATTGAGTCGGTCGATAGTAAATGCCACTGTTAGAACCTTCGGCCACTTTCCACTCGAATACGAGTTCAAAATCGTCGGGAATCTTTTTCGCTTTGTAGATGAGGCTGCCTCCTTTTCCTTCTCTCGCCAATACGCCGTCTTCAATCTTCCAGTTCCCTTTGTGCTCCCAACCTTCAAGGTTGCTGCCATCGAAGAGAACCTTAAATTCGCCCGCTGATGAAAAAGACAACATGTTCAGCATTAAAACGGGAATCACGAATGAGCAAACGAGTCGAGGCATATGAGTATCTCCTGAAATATGAGTTGTGTGTGGAATCTGTCGGGGATGAAACTATTCGGTTTTCGTCGGGGGCGAAGGTTCTGGAGCATCGGGTACGAGTACCTGAATGTCGTCTCCTTCAACGCGGGTTTCGTAGCTGTCGGTTTTGATTTTAGGATTGTCGCACCAGGTGCCATCTTGCAGATCGAATCGCCAGGCATGCCACGGGCACATCACCTTTCCTTCTTCGACCCATCCTGCAGAGAGGGACGCTCCCATGTGTGGGCAGAGATCGTTGATGGCCAAGTATTCCTCGTCAATCAAAAAAACGCCCACCAGTTTTCCATTCACTGGAAAAGAACGTCCTTCACCAGCCGGGATGTCGCCAACTTGAGCGACGGTCTGAAAGTCAGCCATGTCACATTGTTTTCCAGAAAGTCATTTGAGTCGATTTGCTTTTGATGTTGCCAGTTTATCCGAATCCATTGTTGCGATGTCTAATAGCGTGCCAAGTCACCTTGTGCTGGCTGCATGTTGAGATCGCTGACAAACTTCTGTGCCGATGTCAGCATCATCTTCAATTCGCTCTGTAATGCCAAAAACTGCCAACCTTCTTCGATCCGTTGATTTACTTGTTCAATGGTTTGCAGATGGATTCCGACGGGAGTGCCTGTTTTCTTTCCAGCGGCGAGAATTTTCTGCAACTCGGCTTCAAACTCTTCCGGCGTGGGCGGAGTGCCATCGGCTTCTTTCATCTGCCAGGTGAGGTCGTTGGGACCTACAAATATCGCATCGACACCCGGCAGTGAATAGATTTCTTCGGCGTTTCGAACTCCTTCAGGAGACTCCGTTTGCAGGATGACCATAATTTCATCGTTCGCGTGCTCATAGTAATCACCGGCGTTGGCATCAAAATTGAGAGCGTGCATCGCACCACCAATTGAGCGGTTTCCTTCTGGGGGGAACTTCGCGGCAGCAATCGCCACCTTCGCTTCTTCGACAGTATTCACCATCGGAACGATGATGCCGTGTGCGCCGGCGTCGAGAACTCGTTTGATGAGATCGTGATCACCACGGGGAACCCGCGCTAACGGAACACAGCCCGCATCCGAAATTACGGCGAACAAAGTGGCCGCTTGCGACCAGTCGATGGGAGAATGTTCTAAATCGACCGTTAGCCACGGAAAACCAACACGAGCCATCAGTCGGGTCGCAAAGATATCTCCAAACGAAAGCCACGTTCCGACTTGTGGTTCTCCGGCTTTGAGAGCGGCTTTAACAGGATTCTTTTTCATGGTGAGTTCTTTTTCTCAGGTGGGATATCGGGGCGGCGACTTAGTATCGAAAGTTCAGACAGTGATCGCAAGTGGTGACGAGGTCACTTCAAAGTGGGAGGACCGCTGATCCATCCCAACTCGTTCAAAAACTTGTCGCAGGCGAGGACCGTTTCAGAGTAGGGCTTGTTGTCATGTTTGCCGTGATTGAAAAATCCATGCCCCATTCCTTCAAAAATCATCGTGGTGCATTTGACACCATCGGCTTTCATTTTCTCTTCAAAAGCATGCAATGTTTCCACAGGGATTAAATTGTCCATATCTCCCAGAAACACAATAGCAGGAGGGTCATCCGCCGAGATGTTATGAAAGGGTGAGAACTCTTTATAACGAGATTTGACCCATTGATGTCCCCAGCCATCTGGTCCGTTGTCGAAGACCGGATTGAAGAGCAGCAAGGCATTGGCTTTCGGAGACACAGAATGATCATCGTCTTCGGCATCGAGTCCTTCGACCATGCCCACAAACGCAGCAAGATGACCACCGGCAGAACCTCCACCTGCCGCGATACGATTGGGATCGATCCCCAGTTCTGAGGCATGACTGCGAACCCATCGCATGGCTGACTTGGCATCCTGCACACAGTTGGTCGGATCTTTATCTGTCTTTTTTTTCAACAATCGATATTGAACCTGAACACAGACCAGTCCGCGTGTCGCAAAATATTTGCTGTGTTCGGTGAATTGTCCTGGCGCTCCGCCCGTCCAACCGCCGCCATGAAAAAAGACAATCGCCGGACGCGGCGAATCCGACTTCTCTTTGGGGCTCGTGACATAGAGAACCAGCTCACGGTCACCGACATTTTTATAAATGTGCTTTTTGCCGACCGGTGCGGCGGCTGAGAGACTGTTGGCTGGTACGAGACAAGTGCCAAGAAACAGAATGCAGATTGCTGATCTGAACATGGAAACCCTTGGAAGATGTAGAGTATGAAATGTGTGTCTATACAGGTTCGGATAAGTTCTCACGGGAATCAAGCAGTGAATCCAAAAGTCGAGACTCGAATTTGAGACATTCTGCGGTTACAGTGGTTCACAGCCTAATAACTCCCAATAAAGTGTTCCTCCTGCCTCAACTGATGGAGCCCGCCATGCGTTTTCTGACTCTGTGCCTGCTTTGTTTTTCTCTCAATTCGGCAAATGCCGAGGGTCTGAAAATTGTTGCGTTCGGAGACTCAACCACCGCTTATCGAGGAACGATCAAACAGGTTTACTCTGATCGTTTACCGGCATTACTGAAGGAAATCGATATTGATGCGACCGTGATCAATGCCGGAGTGGGAGGTTCCAATACCGGCAATCAGGGGAAACACGCCTTGGCACGCATCGGCACAATACGCAAACATCAGGCGGACTGGGTGGTCGTGCAGTTTGGGATTAATGATTGCTGGGTCGATAGTGGAAAACCGGATGGCCCCTCACGGATCTCTGTCGATGACTTCCGTGAAAATCTGGTAGAAATCATTCACACGTTGCGTCATGATGGCTCACGAGTCATCTTGATGACGCCCAATCAATTGCGTTCCGAAGTTCCCGCATGGCGAAAGGAAAGATTTCGTCAGTATGTCGCAGTGGTCCGCGACGTGGCACACGATTGGCGAGTCCCTTTGGCTGATATATGGCAAGCGTATGCCGACCTTCCGACCAAAGAGAGAGACGCTCTCCTATTGGACGGAGCCCATCCCGGTGATGCCGGTCAGACGCTGGTCGCTAAGAAAATTGTCGAGATACTGAAACCTCGTTTGCAGGCGTACGTTCCGGCAAACAAGGCCGCCGAATCGAAAAAAGTTTCCAAGGGTTATTCGATCCCCGTGATCGATTTGAATGATGATACCGAGCGACAAGTGATTGTGGATCGTGAAGAAGGACAATACCTCGGACACCCCACCACCGTATTACTCGAAGATGGTCACACGATGATCACGGTTTATCCGAAAGGACACGGTCGCGGCCCGATTGTGATGAAACGGAGCGATGACGGCGGCAAGACATGGAGCGAACGATTGCCGGTTCCCGAGAACTGGTCAACGTCCAAAGAAGTCCCCACAATTTATCGTGTCTATGATGCAGCCGACAAGAAGCGACTCATCATGTTTTCTGGTTTGTACCCCATTCGGATGGCGGTTTCGGAAGACGATGGTGCCAACTGGACGCCGATTGAACCGATTGGCGATTATGGCGGGATCGTCGCCATGGGCTGCCTGTTCCCGATCAAAACCGGCCCCGGACATTACATGACGTTATTCCACGACGATGGCCGTTTCTTCACGAAAGATGGTCAAAAATCGCCCGCCTTCAAGTTGTTCAAAACGATCTCAACCGACGGCGGCTTAACATGGGGCAAGCCCGAAGTTATTTACGAATCGGCAGACGTGCATCTCTGCGAGCCGGGCGTCGTACGTTCTCCCGATGGCCGACAATTGGCGGTTTTACTACGCGAAAATCGGCGCGTGAAAAACTCGCACGTCATTTTCTCTGACGATGAAGGGACAACGTGGACGGCTCCACGAGAAACGACCGCGTCTCTGACGGGAGATCGACACACGGCGGTTTCATCGGTCGATGGGCGATTGTTCATTTCGTTTCGGGATTTGACGCTCGAATCATCTACCAAGGGAGATTGGGTCGCTTGGGTCGGTCGGTATGAAGACATTGTGCATGCCCGCGAAGGGCAATACCGGGTGCGACTTAAAGACAATCACAAAGGAGCCGACTGTGCGTATCCCGGCGTGGAGATGCTTCCTAGTGGAGAAATCGTCACGACAACTTACGGTCATTGGATGCCCAAACAGGCTCCGTTCATTTTGAGTGTACGGCTGACGTTTGAGGAACTGGACAAGTTGGCGAATACGAAATGAAGCATCCCGCCAAAAAAGAATCCCCGTTGAGAGAAGACTCCCAACGGGGACCGAAGTTTGCTCATCGAAAGGTTGGCCCGATCAAATGAGTTCAGAGATGAGTTCGCGGTTCTCGACCAGATATTGGGGACGACCGTTCGGGTCTTCCAATGTCATCGTGTTGGCATCGATTCCGAGCCAGTGGTAGACCGTATGGAAGATGTGTTGTAGATGGACGGGACGATCAACGGGCGTTTCACCCAGAGGGTTTGTGCCGCCGATGACCTGACCGTGATTCATGCCTCCACCTGCCAGGAAAAAGAAGGCCGCACGCGGCCAGTGATCTCGACCGGAAGTTCCGTTGATACGGGGTGTGCGTCCAAATTCTCCCGACATCATGATCAGGGTGTCTTCGAGACGACCGTGAGCATCAAGATCCTGAATCAGGGCCGTCAATCCGCGTGACAAAGCCGGCAATTGAGTCCGCATGGTGTCGAAGTTATTGCGGTGAGTGTCCCAACCACCCCATGAAAACGAAACATTGCGGACGCCTGACGTAATCAGTCGGCGAGCAACAAGGAAGCGATCCATATCGCGTCGCATACCGATGCCGTATTTGTCCAGCAGACGTGGGTCTTCCTGTTTGGTGTCGAGGGCATTGTAAAGTTTGCCCGAGGTAATGATGCCGACCGCTCGTTCGTTGAAACTATCGAGAGCGTTCATCATTCCTGAACTGTCAGCATCGCGGCTGAGACGATCAAGGCCGCTGAGAAGTTGACGGCGATCATCGAGACGATCAACAGAGACCGAACGATTCAATTGCAGATTGCTGCGTCCTGTACTGTCAGGACGATAAGCGGAGTGTGTTTGTCCGAGGAAACCGGGTCTTGTCCAGCCGTTGATATCAACAGCGGTGGGAGCCACGCCGTAGGGCGTCTCTTGCGAAGCACCCATAAATTTCGACATCACTGAACCGATCCCAGGGCGGCCACCCATAGTGTCGAGCGACTTCACAGACCAGCCCGATTCGGACTGTTTGGAGTTATGCTCGTTGTTCATCCCGTCGAGCGAACGAATGATAGAAAACTTGTCGGCAACCGTGGCGAGATCGGGCATCAGTTCGCAGATTTCGACGCCGGGTGCGTTGGTGGAAATTGGTTGGAACTCACCACGAAATTCTTTCGGAGCGTTCGGTTTCAAATCGAACGTATCCATGTGGGTCGGTCCACCACCCAGATAGATGTTGATGATTGATTTCGTACTGTTGAACTGGCCGGAAGCGGCTTCGGCTTTCAAGAGCTGAGGTAGCGTGAGCCCGCCGATGGCGAGCCCGCCAACTTTGAGAAACTGACGACGAGAGTGTCCGTCGCAAAAGCGTCCTTGATCTTCCGCTTGGAATTCCAGCATGGTGGGCTCCGGTGTTGAGGTGAGCGCGTCTCATCGATGATTGATTCGCATATCTAGGATGATATGACGAGGTGGCATCAAACAAATCAGTACATAATGATCGACTGATTTTATATCCGAAATTAAGGGTTTTCGTGAGTCCAAAAAGAGAAATAAAACAAGTGCGCGAGTCGTAACTGCTGAATTGGACTACTGATATGTTATTTCTTGAGTTGAGGAAATTACTTCGAAATAGGGAGTAATCGCACTTGGCGAACATCCATCACAGCCACGGAAGCCTTTTTGGTGGGAACGATCATAAACCGATATCGCCCTGGGGAATCGATCTTGAATTGCCCGATGACACGCGATTTGAAGTTTTGAAAGTGACCGGTGTCTTCCACAACGAACGAAAGTGATTGATCGAGCATCACAATATTCACTTCACTGCCGCCGTGTCCTTTTCCACAACCTTGCAAAACTTCGACATCGTATTTACCGGCTTTCGGAAAATCGACAGTCCACGAAACGCGGTCTGAGACGTGCGTCCAATAGCCGACGGTATTCTTCTCGGGCTTCGGCTCATATTGAACTTGCACACCATGAATGGTGGCATCGCGCGAGTGGCAGAGTATCACGCCGTCTACGTCGGCGGTTTGAACGGGTTTGCCTTCGCTGATGGGAGTGAGGACGAGGCCTTTCAGATTGATCAAAGCCCCAACCGTTTTTATTCCTTTGATTTCCACGCTCAGTTTTCCTGGCTTGGAAATCGTCACCGTTCCCAGAACTTCCGATTGATACCGATACCAACTTCCGGTTCCTTTAATCTCGGCAGTGAGCTGAGAGTCTCCCACAGAGAGGGCGACTGTCGCCGGATGACCGCCTGATCGTGAATAGCACAAAGTCGCTCGATACGTCCCCGGACGAGTTGCCGTGTATTCCCAAATCGCTCGGTCATCGCGGCCCGTCCAAAAGCCGATCCGTGAATTACCGGGATGAGATTCCAATTTGGCATTCGTCCCTTTGACAACTGCATCAGCCGCAGTGAAGAGAATTCGTCCGTCGGTTTGTTGTCCACTTGCTTCTGCCGATTCCACCACGATCGTATTGTTACTTTCATTCCGCTCCCACAACTCGAACTTTGCCTCGGTCGCGTCTGGGTTGAAAATAAGGGCAGGATCAATGAGCGGCTGCGTTTCTCCGAGGGGAATCTCACCACGAATACAAACGATGTTAGGAGTGGGCGTTTTTAGTGGCCAAATTTCTTTGTCGGCAGGTGTCTCTGCGGGCTCGAATTCGAACAATCCAAACTGATCAGACTGAATCTTGATGGGTTCTTCTGCAGTTAAACCCGAGACCAACAGAAGCAGAAGTACCGGCGTGAATCGCGACAGAATCGTCATAGTGGCTCCTGAAAAAGAAGTGGTCGCAGTGAACGTCAAACAGCCAGCATTTCCAACAAGTTAGTTTCATCGCAAATCGGCCGTTTTTGGGCCTGAGTTGGGAAATCGCCAACCCCCGTTGAAGATCACAGCGTGATCGATTTTCTCGGAATACTTCCCCTCCTGTTGGGAGATATCCAAAATCGCAAAGTCCCCCAAACGCGGATATAGTTGAGCGTTGGAAGCTTTGAATTGCGCTTCGTGAAATGTGTGTCCCGAATTGATCACGATATACTTATTGGCTTGCAAGGGATTGGGATAGATCATCGCCAAACCCTGCTTGTCGGGATCAAAGGTTTTGCCATCAGCGACAATCGATTTTTGAGACCAGGCGATGGGGAGTTTGCCAACAATGTCGGCGAGGACCGAATTCGACCCCGGATCACCAAAGAGAATCAGATGATGTTCCTGCATCATTTCTTCGGTGACCTCTTTGTCGTCAACAATACGAATTTTCCCGCGAAGCCATTTGTCAAACTCTTTCTCGAAGCGATTCAGAACAAACATGGCGTAATCGTGTTGATTTTGCGACCACGGTTTCCCGGTTCCGCGAACACAGACAAAAGAACTCATGAAGGCATCGTCGATCGGTCCTTGCAACCCGTGTCGTTTGACGGGGTCTTTATTTTCCTGAAACACACGTGTGTCATCATAACTGACGACATCCCAGCCATCAGCCGTTTTCATATACAACACATTGGGTAACAAGTTTCGAGCCGCATCCGCCAGCGGAAGGATCGAACCATCAATGGTAATTGCTTCCGCTCCAATCCCTCTTGCCACCCACAGCGACGAGACATTCTTGGTCGTGATATTGACTGTTTCGTGCTTGTAATCGATTTCCCCTTCGACAGTCGTAGGGGCGTACTGTTCAATCATGCCGGCAATCGTCAGCCAATCACATTCGTTGTATTTGAGAGTCCGGGTGGTAAAGCGAATTTTTTGACGACCGGGAAAACCGGGCCGTCCCTCCTGGGACTTCTCCCGATGGAACGCCATGAACTCCTTACGACTTTCAGGGTGAAACTTGTGTCCCATACCGGGACCAACAAGTAGTTTGATATCAACGCCCAGTTTCTTGGCGGCATCAACAGTGCTCGTACTGGCGACCAATTGTGCGTCGTTTTCACCGCCATAAGTGCAAATGGGGACGTTATACGCGTTGAGGGAATAATCGATAGCGTCGTAGATCCCCAATGTTCGATGCTGAAAATCGGGAAGCGGTTCTTTGATTTTCTGATAGACGTAGGTATCGACAAAGCCGGCTCCCGGTCCGACGGATGACCACTTATCAGGATAATGAAGTCCCAGATGCCAGGCTCCGGCACCTCCCATGGAGAAACCATGCAGCGTGATCCGTTTGTCGTCAATCCGAAATCGACGTTGCACATCGCGCATCGCTTCAAAGACATCCGTCTCGCCACTCCAGCGATACGCATTGTTCGTACGGCCAAAGACATCGAGTTGGATCCTACCGGCATCTTCAGCGGCAGGTTTGTTGTCGTGACGCGAAATGAAATTCACTTCATTCATTTGCCCTGCGCGACCGTGTAGAACAACATGGAGCGGCCAGCGACCGGGAGTCTCCAACGAAAAGTTGTTGGGAAGCGTGAGTGCATAAGGCTGAGCCGATTCATCGACTTCTGAGTAGTAACCGAGAATCACCTTCCCCGCCTTGGTTCCCCAAGACTCTTTTTTGCCAGCAAACAGATCCGCTCGTTCGTGTCCCGTGGCGAGCGCGATTGTTGCCTGATCGATGTAATTGGGTTTGTAGATTTCTTCATGACGCAACATCCACTCCACCGCTTTGGCGTACACTTCGATGTCGGCAATACGGGGCTGACGAGAACGCGTCAAGCCGTCTGCTTCAATCTTCAGTTCCGTTGCTGTCAGCGTTTCAATCTTTTCTTGTAAAGACTTCAGGCTGGCTCGTAATTCGGAATGATCTTGAGCAAAAAGAGACGTCGAGACGAGGAGCTGGGAACCAACAATAAGGGCAAACACGAAACGATTCATAATGAGCGCTCGATCAGTGAGAGAAGAAAACGGGAGGCTCTGAAACCCAGAGTCTCCCGCAATGTTTCAAAACGGACAGATCCTAAGAGTTATTCCACCACTTCTTGTGACTCGAACCCACAGCGGTTATGAGCCCCATCGCAAAACGGCTTGTTGCCCGTCGCTCCACAGCGACAAAGGGCGATGGCCGCTTTACCGCCCAAATCGTAGGCATTGCCTTGAGTGTCGTTGAGGGTAATCGGTCCACTGACGAGGATCGGGCCGTTGGGTTTCAGATCAACTTTCACTTCCGACATGCAACTCTCTCCTAAAAAGCCTCGATAAAAATAAGAACTTGAACAACTACTAACTTACGAACTCTCGCAAAGAGAAACAATTCCCGTTCTATGCTTGTTCTCTTGATGGTCGGAAAGCTATGGTTGGCAAAACCATGTTCCTGAAAGCAAAATCTTCGTGACACCTGAGCCCGATTCTCAATCTGATTCGTCGCCAACCGACAAACCCCGGAAGGATCCCGGCACGCGTCTCCGATTTGTGATCTATATGGTGAT
>Ga0222718_10001290_pt1 | contig 24280 bp, 16 predicted proteins | sample C33_27DmetaG_FD_165045 | JGI IMG/M metagenome (GOLD analysis project Ga0222718, IMG submission 165045) | Estuarine water microbial communities from San Francisco Bay, California, United States - C33_27D | ecosystem: Environmental > Aquatic > Marine > Unclassified | place: USA: California...
AACCAAAGTCTGGTAAAGAAGTTGCAGAAAAGGTTGTTCAACGAAAAGAACAAAAAGACGCCAAAAAACCTTCAACACAAAAGAAACTTGCACCTGCTCAAGTATCAGGTAAAAAGTTTTTTGGTGGTAAATCATCAACTCCCAAAATAAAGAAACTAAACCCAAATACGGGTAATAGTCAATTAGATAATGTACTTCAATCGATTCAATCATCGATATCTAACTTAGCAGGTACTATTGGCAATTTTGTAAAGTTCAAAAGAAAAGATGGTGAGGAGAAGACCAAAAGAAAAAATAAAATGTTAGCCCGTCTGAGAGAAGTTGGGTTTGGAATGATAGGTGGTGTGTTATCTTTAGGCAAAAAGTTACTCAGTAAGATTCCATTTTTTGATAGGATTAAAAACTTCTTCGTGAATATCCTACTTGGTGGTCTTGTATTGATGATACTTGACAATATCAAACCAATTATTGAAACTATAAAAGATGTTGTAAAGAAAGTTAAAAAGGTATTCAAATTAATTAACAAGTATCTTTTCCAGCCAATGATAGAGGCAGGTAAGTTTCTTATTGGTACTGTACTACCTATTATTAACGATATTATAAATTCAGCACCTGCACAATTTATAAAAACTCAAATTGAAAGCCTAATCAAAACTATTGGAGATCAGTTTCCACAACTCGAAAAAGTTGTAGAAGATTTGAAAAATATACAAATACCCGGTATGGGTTTACTAAAGAATTTAATTGGTACTGACAATTCTCCTGATGGTTCTATTCCGGGTTCTGCAGGTGGAACTACCTTTGAGGTAATTGCCGGTGGAGAAGGTGGATACAACTCTGTCAACCAAGGAAATGCTGGTGATACGCCTGGTGGTTCACAAGAATTGTTTGGTAAAGATCTTACCGAAATGACAATAGGTGAGATTATGGATGCACAGGCATCTGGAAAAGTATATGCAGTCGGTAAATATCAGATTATTGATACTACAATGGCCGAGTGGGTCAATCATCCTAAAGGTGGTGTAAGTAGATCAGACAAATTTGATGCTGCAACTCAGGAAAAGTTTAAAACATATGTTATCAATATAAAAAGACCTGAAATTGGTAGATATTTGAGAGGTGAGTCTGATGATGTTGTTGCAGCTGCACAGGGAATTGCAAGAGAGTTTGCATCAGTTGGTTTATCAAGACCAGAGGCTGGGAGAGGGGTCGATCAGTCAAGATATGCTGGAATTGGTGATAATGCTGCAAGTATTTCTTCCCGTGAAATTCAACAATCACTTAAATTTGATAGAGATCAATATCAACAACAACTACCACCTGCACTAAGACCTCAGGCCCAGGCAGGTAAGAGTAGAGTTCAGACTGATATTGAAGAATTTAGACAATTTAGAACACAATTTGGGTATACTTCACAAAGAAAACCAACTTTTAATCCAGAGAACTTACAAATTCGTGAGATGGGTACTTATGGTAGTGGTAACTATGACATCAGTCCTTTGGCGGATGATACTAACTATGAGATTAATGAACATAAAGGTGCAGGACATCATGAAAACCGTGCATTTGATATTCCAGTTCCTAGTACGGCAGTTGGTGATAAGGTTAGTCAATTCTGGAAATCAAAAGGTTACACTACTATTTGGCAATCAGCGGGACATTATAATCATGTTCATGTAGAAGTTCCAAAGAGTAAAACTGCAGAGTTTTTTAATATTGCACCACAACAACCACGAGTTACTGCACCTTCGGAAAGACAAACTGCAGAAGAAATTAGTAGACAGACAGATTATGAAAGAATGAGAACTATATTCATGCCCATTGCAGTACCTACTGGAGAGAGTGGTGGTGATTCTAGTTCTGGTGGTGGAAGTCCTACTGTTATTAGTAGTGGTTCAGCAAAAGATACATACTTACAGATTATGATGGCAAACAGACTGTATAAAGGATAATATGGTATTAAATAACCCCCAAACAGGTCCAGGTAATCTAAAGAAATTTACTATTACTTCAAATAAAGGTGGTAGACAGATTGATTTGTCTAATGGTGTTGTAGAATATCGTTATTATGAAAATGTATTGTCAAATTATATTACATCGAGTGCAATTGTAGTAGAGACTGGTGAACAACTCGAAGGTTCTGCACCAAGTACATTAGATTCTCTACCAATCAGAGGTGGTGAAAAGACAGATATTATTATTGAAGATGTTATTGGAAATGAATTGAAGATTGATAACGGTATGTATGTCAATCGAGTAAAAAATGGAATCCCTGATACAACTAAAGATTTATATCAACTTGATTTTGTATCTGAAGAATATTTTTTAAATGAACAAACAAGAGTTACTAAAAGGTATGAGGGTAATATTGGAACAAATATTGGAGTAATCTTAGCAGATGTATTGGGTACAGAAAATCTGATTGATATCGATGATACTTCAAATACCTATAATTTTATGGGTAATACTAGAAGTCCCTTTTATATTTGTACCTGGTTGGCTTCTAAATCAGTACCGACATCTTCTGGAGAAAATTCTGGACCTGGTGGTTTCTTATTCTTTCAGACAAGAGATGGTTTATGTTTTAAATCAATCGATGGGTTGTTCTCAAAAGACCCGATAAAGAAATTTTTATTCAATGATACTGGTAAATTAGTTGCTGGTTATGATGCAAATATATTATCGTATAATATTGAAAGTGATATTGATATGACTCGAAATATAAGTTTTGGTGCTTATAACAATAAGACAACTTATTTTGATTTTGCCGGGATGATTTATAAACAAATGGATTTTAATATCGGTGTTGCAAAGGATAGCGTAAAGACCGCTGGTAAAGACTATAGGAATGTAAATGAAAAATATATTCAAAGTCCGACTAGATACTTTTCTTATATCAAAGATATTGGTGTCAATCCAAATGGAACCGGAAATGAACAATTAGATAATTGGAAGAGTGATAAAACAAAACAAAATTTTGATTCTGAACAGGCTCTTGTTCAAACATTTATGAGATACAATCAAATGTTTACGGTTCAAACAAATATTATGATTGCTGGTGATTTCTCAATCAAGGCGGGTGATATGATTGAGTGTGATTTTCCTCAGTTAGAAACTAAATTAAATAAAGAAACGAATCAACAAAGCGGAGGTAAATATATGGTAGCAAGTGTATGCCATAAAGTGACTCCAAGAGAAACATATACGAGTTTGGGTTTAGTACGAGACTCTTTCGGTAAAACTACAGGTTTTGGTGGTGTAAACTAATGTTAGATTACGGTATTAAGACACATTCGATAGGAAGAGATGGGTATGTTTGGTGGGTAGGCCAGATTGCCAGTGAAGACTCCTGGAAAGAAAATAAACCAGAGAACCCTAAAGACTCCAATGAAGACATAAAGGGTTTTGGTGAAAGATATAGAGTTGCAATTGTAGGATACACACCTTTTGATACTCAAGAAGTTACTGATAATGAATTGCAGTGGGCATCTGTTGAATATCCAGTAACTGCTGGAGCTGGTGGTAGAGCATCATCACAATCCGCAAACCTTGCACAAGGTGATTTTGTTCGTGGTTATTTTCTTGACGGTGAAGAAGGACAGATACCGATTATTTGTGCGGTAATTGGAAGAAATGAATACCAAGCCATTATAAAGAACAGACCAGATGGGGTAAGATTTACTAATTATAGTGGTTTTGTATCCGAACCCGAAACTTACATACCATGGTACACTCAAAAATTAATACAAGGTGGGGAGATAATTTTACCCAGCCAAACTGAAGAAAATGGTGGGAACATGTTTGTTCCTGGAACCGCAGGAGGAACACCTAATAATCCATTTTTGGTAGAATCAGTTACCGGTAGTAGTTCAGTAATAGCAGCTGCTGATTTTGCTGCATCAAAGGAAACAACAAACCCACTTGCACTACCATCTGATTGCGAACCAATACCACTAGGTAAAATACAAAAGGAAATTCAGAATATTGTTGTAGAAATTCAGAAACTTCAGAAATCAGTTTATAGTTATGCTAATGCAGTAACAACTCAAATATCAGATATTCAAGGAAAAATTAATAAAGCACTTAATAAGGCAGCAAAATTTGTCGCAAGTGGAATCAAATGGATTTTTACAGAAATTCAAAAATTTGTTATTAAGACCACTAACGATACTCTTAAGAAAACCTATTTTTTACTTTTCCCAAACGAAAGACCCGGACTTAAGACTGCAGTCGAAAGTATCAATGATTTGATTGCTTGTCTCTTCAGAAAGTTGATTGGTCAATTACTATCAATGATTGGTAATTTTCTTAAAGATGCTGCAAATAGAGCAATTAATGGTTTAGAGTGTCTAGTAGAAAATCTAATTGGTAATATTCTTGGAAAACTTCTTGGAGCAATATCTAGTATTATAAACGGGGCATTGTCTTCAATTACTTCATTGATTGGTCAGGCTGCTGGTATTGTAGGAGAAATTTTAGGTATCATTACCGATGTACTTTCGTTCTTATCTTGTGAAGAAAAACCACAGTGTTCGACCGTTGATGAGTGGAATATTTTAAGTGGTGCTAGTAAAGTATCTGCAGGAGACATCGGTTCTATTGTTGATAAGGCAAAGAATATTGCAGCAACAGTTCAAGGTTCTGTAGAAAATGTTGGAGATAGTATTGATAATGCATTCAATATGGACTTCAGTGATGTATTCAATCAGACTAGTTGTGATACTGGACCGGTATTTTGTGGACCACCTACTGCACAATTCTTTGGGTCTGGTGTTGGTGCCGCTGGTAATCTTGTCATTGGGGCCTTAGGTGAGGTTATTGGAATTGATATGGCAAGTTTTGGAGTTGGATATGATGACAAATCTTATAGTAAGGTATATGATAACTGTGGTAAAGGTAAAGGAGCATATATTAGACCCATTGTAGATACTTATACCGACGATGAAGGCAATACTCAAACCGGTATTGTCGATATTGAAATTATAGAACCGGGAACTGGTTATCTTCCTGCACCTGATGGAAGTAGAGGTGGTAATGAATATACTTGGTCAGATCCAGATGATACCGTTATAAAAAATCCTGATGGGTCATGGTCACCTATTCCACCAGGTGAAGTAGTTACTGTCGATCCTGGCACTATTGTCACTCTTCCACCAGGTACAGTTGTTATAACAAACCCACAACCCGGTGGGGATCCTACCATATCACCATTTGACCCTATAGTTGGGACACCAGGAACTGGTACAGGTGGAGATGGTACCGGTGGTGGTGGAACTGGTGGAGGAGGTAATGGTGATGGTAATAATGGTTCTACTGATGGTGGTCAAGGTGGTGGTGAAACTATTCGAGGTGGTAATCCAGTTCTTATCGAATTGCCTGGGGTCTTTACTACACCTAAACCTGAATATAGAAGACCATCAGGTGACTATCCAACATCATCTAATGGTTCTTATCCAGTCATTCTTTATCTTTGTGAAATCTTTGTTGATGAAAGTGGTATCAATTATTCTCCTGGAGACAAAATTATTATTGAACCAGACATTGGAGCAGTTGCAGAACCTAAATTTGATGCTCGTGGTAGAGTAACTTCTATTAAGGTTACTGAAAGTGGAGAAGGTTTCACTGAATATCCAAGACTTTACATTCAGTCTGAAACCGGTTATAATGCTGTATTACGACCAAAACTTTGTATAGATAGAGTTGGTAATGATGAACTCAAAGAGCCAACATTCCAAGACAAAGTTATAACCGTGATTGATTGTGTAGGTAAAGTCTAATGGCGGAAGTAAAAAATTATCATACAATTAGGTATGGACAAGCAGACGGCGAAATAAAGTTTGGTCATCTTACCCAAGATAATGTTCTTTCTGCAGTATTGTTGAGAAACGGAAAATCAAAGAACCATTATATTACGATGGACTCCTCTGGTGCTCCTCATCGTAAACATGGAACTATCTGTCGCTCACCTGGTTCATTTCAGGTAAGAGCTGGTGATAATGTAGATGAAGATATTCCGGGTGTATATGTTGAAGCAGTCAGTGGTGATTTAGTTCTTAGGGCACCAAGTGGAAGAGTCCGAATAGAAGGAGTTAACATCGATTTGATTGCTTCTGGTGCTGACGGTAAAAATGGTGTTATCACTATTGATGCCAATGAAAAAGTTCTTGTCAGAGCACAAACTGTTGATATTTCATCCAAAGTATCGACTAAACTATTTTCCGAGAAGACAGTTGAACTTATCGGAAATGCAATCTTAAATATGTATGGCGGCTTTATTGATTGTGCAGATGGTGCAACAGCAATTAAGGGCTCAATTCTTCCGTCACAAAATGAAATACAAAATCTACCAATAGATTAATGACTTTAAATATCCCACATCCACAGAAGAAAGGAAAAAGACTTGAATACTCTTCTTTACACGGTCCTGAACATGGTGTATACTATAGAGGTAGATTGAGAGGTCACGATAGAATTGAACTGCCTGAGGTCTGGAGAGACCTTGTAGAAGAACTTTCTATTACAGTATCAATTACACCAATTGGTATGGAACAAAGTATTATTGTGAAAGGTATTCAGAATAATGAGGTCATACTAGGTTCAAACCCAGGTATTCCTATTGATTGTTATTATCATGTATATGGTGAACGAAAGGATGTGCCAAGACTTAAAACGGAGGGGAAGGTTAAATCATGAAGGTACCTGACTTAAATGTAGGTAAAAGATTATTTGTTGGACTAGGAAATCCAGAGTGTCTGGGTAGAGGACCAGCAGAAATTCGTGGATCTGGTTTTATACAAGGTCCTACCATTACAGGGACTCCAACTTTCCCTAATGTATGGGCTTCATCGATGATTGGCCCTCTTATCAATCCAGAGTCAACACCTCCTCTAATTCCTGGTGGATTCTGTTATGGACCTCCGTCAAATCCATTCTCTTTGGCTGTTGTTGGTTCGACAGCTTTGATGGGTATGGTCAATACCAACGCTTCAGTTGTTGTTGGTCAACATGTGGCAGCACAAGGTGAAATAATTTCTAATTGTGGAGTTCATATTCTATCTCTTAAGAAGAACTTTGACATTGTTCACCCTTCAAAAGAAGGTTGGAGGTTGAGACATACTTGTCCAGAGGGACCTACCAATGATGTATACTTTAGAGGAACACTAAAGGATAAAGATTATATTGACCTTCCTACATACTGGAAGGATTTTGTTCATAGAGAATCTATCACGGTCAGTTTGACACCAATAGGTGATCATCAAGACATCATTGTGAAGAAAATTGACGATAATAAAATCTACCTTCACTCAAAATCAGAAACTCCAATTCACTGTTTCTATCATGCTTATGCAGAGAGAAAGGATGGTGAAAGTTTAATTCCTGAGTATCCAGGTGAGACACCCGCAGATTATCCAGGAAATAACGATCAATACTCAATTGTAGGATACCATTACGACATTAAATCATGACAGACTCATTATTTGGCCCATTTAAACCAGGTTCACCCGGAAAACAAGATTGTTCAGATGGTCAAGCCACAGGGTTACCATCAAGTAATTTTTCGTATATTCAAAAGGCATTTAATAATTATGCCGAGACTCCCACTCCAAACCCATATTCAAAACCTCAGTGTCCACCCTACTACCATTCCACTGCACAGATTGATCAACTTCGAGTTAATAGTACTCTGACTGGTGCTACTGCAACTTTCTCTGGTACAGTTACTGCTCCTACATTTTCGGGGAACATTAATGTTCAATCTTGGAAAGGGTTTGACATTAAACATCCTAATAAAGAGGGTCATCGACTGAGACACATCTGTATGGAGGGTCCAGAGGCTGGTGTTTATATTAGAGGAAAGTGTACAGGCACTACGATTACATGTCCTACATATTGGCAAGGATTAGTTGATCCCGAATCAATCAGTATCAATCTCACTCCAATTGGTTGTTATCAAGAGTTATTTGTTGAGTCAATCGAATGGGGTAAGAGAATACAGATTAGAAACAATCTGGGTGGTCCTATTGAGTGTTTCTATACGATTACTGCACAAAGAATTGATGGAGAACCATTGATTGTTGAGTATGAGGGAGAGACACCTGCCAAGTACCCAGGAAGTTCTGATCAGTTCTCTATCTCTGGGTATGACTATGATGTCAGAGGCCAGAAGGAGAACTAGCACACATCCACTTGACTGAGGTACCCAGAACCGTTATACTAGTAGAGTAGACAGGAGTTCAATGACCTACAAACCACAAGAAGAAGACCAAGACTTTCTGACCCGTGTTGTGGTTGACACAAGTCTTCGTAAGTTTTATCTTTACTCTAGTGAAGGTAACAGTAAGTCTGTTGATTGTGAAAATGTAGAACAGTTTATGAACGTTCTTGAGTTGGTACGTGCATTGATTAAAGAAGATGACATTGTTTATGCAGAACCTTTGGTTGCTTCTGCAGAATGAACAATCTAGACCTTTACGAAGAAATTCTAAACTGTTACGAATATGAGACCAGAAACCCGTCAGTCTATGGAAATGTTGTTCTCTGCCAAATGGAATCTTCCAAAGGCAGCAAAGAACGCCAACTTAACAGAAAAAGAAATGAAGATCACCTTCAATGAGTATTGTGTTTTTCATCCACCAACTTGGAAGGGAGAATGAGTCAATTATTTGTGGTTGATATTGGTAAGGGTAGATGTGTTACTCATGACGGACACGTTCAGATGGGTATCTTCAATCATTCTGTAGAGAAACATCTTGAACTATGTCCCGAACAAGAATGGCAAGTAACATATTGGATACCTGATCCATTAGGGTTGAGATACAAAAGAATTAACTTTCAACATACTATGAAGGCAAATGAAGGTTCTGCTAGAACTGATAACGCTGGTGATAGTCGTCCAAGAGACTTTCCTGACCAAGCAACAAATAGATTAGAGAGAACATTATAAAGATTCCTATATAAAATAAAGGGGTCGGATGAATATACAACTTTGGTACTCTGAACCTATGAGAGAATGGAGATGGTCCCTCGTATCTGATATAGATTCAAATGACCAACATTCTGGTGGACAGGAAGACTTACGAGATGCAATGAATGATGTGGCAAATACTGTAGAATATTTACTTGACACAGATATGAATCCGTAATATAATATAAGTTCCTTCCGTGTGAATTAGTGCCACTCTGTGGTAATCAACCATCCAGTATTCTGGGTGGTTTTTTTATGTAATAAATATCTAATAATAGATATGTCGTGCAAGAAAAATGCCTTTAAGCAGACTTGACAATTTCTTAAAGAACGTAAAAGGAAATATTTTGTATGTTGATCCAAGTAATTTGGATGCAACAGATGGTATTGAGAACCAAGGGAACTCCTTTGCTCGACCATTTAGAACTCTACAAAGAGCATTGATTGAAGCCTCTAGATTTTCTTATCAGAGAGGTCTTGATAACGATAGATTTGAGAAAACTTCAATCTATCTGTTCCCTGGTACACATTATATTGACAATAGACCTGGTTGGATTCCAACAGGGTCAGGTACTTATTTGTTGAGAAGTGGTGTTAATTCGAATGATTTCCAGTCATTCAGTAATACATCAAACTTTGATATTGCAGATGGTAACAATATTCTTTACAAACTGAATAGTATTCATGGTGGAATTATTATCCCCAGAGGTGTGTCCATTATTGGTCAGGACTTAAGAAAGACTGTTATCAGACCAATCTATGTTCCTAATCCAGAAAATAATTTAATCGAAAGATCCGCAATCTTCAGATTGACTGGTGGATGTTACATGTTCCAGTTTACCTTGAAGGATGCAGATACACAGAGACCCGCATATAAAGATTACAGTCCTTCTACATTTAAACCAACATTCTCTCACCATAAACTTACCTGTTTTGAATATGCAGATGGTAAGAACAATGTAAACATTAATGATGATTTCATTAACTATGTTACAGATCGTACTGATCTAGACATGTATTATGAAAAGATTGGCATTGCATATGGTTCTGCAAGTGGAAGAGAAATTGAACCTGATTATCCAAATGCAGGTGTAGATATTCAACCCAAGATTGATGAGTACCGTATTGTTGGACCAGTATCTGGTTCAGTCGGTATCAGTAGTATCAAGGCTGGTGATGGTGTAACATCCTCTGTAGATGTTAATGTTAGACTTTCTAGTGGTATTTTTGGTCTAAATGTTGATACTAATGTTATTATCAACAATGTAACCGATACAAGATATAATGGTACATACCTTGTCAACCAAGTGTTGGATACTGATGCAGATGGTGTTACAGAGTTTACATATGAACTTCCAGTACCTCCCGCCAATGCACTACCAAATCCTCTAGGTTCTTCTGTAGAACTTTCTTCTGATACTGTAACCAGTGCATCCCCATACATCTTCAATGTTTCTGAGAGATCTGTTTATGGCATGTGTGGCATGCACGCCGATGGCAGTAAGGCGGATGGATTCAAATCAATGGTTGTTGCACAATTCACTGGAATTGGGCTTCAAGTTGATGATAGAGCTTTTGTAAAGTATAATACTACGAGTGGTTCATTTGATGACTCCAATGTAATTGCTAATTTACATACAGATATTGATGCAGTATATAAACCCGAATATGCAAGTTACCATATCAAGGCATCGAACAATTCTTTGATTCAGTTGGTTTCTATTTTTGCTATTGGTTATGCAGAACAATTCCTAACAGAATCTGGTGGTGACTTTTCAGTTACCAACTCTAACTCAAACTTCGGTCAATCTGCACTTATCTCTAGAGGTTATAGAGATTTGGCATTTGCTCAAGATGATGTTGGATATATCACACAAATCATTCCACCACAATCACTGAAACCACAATTTACTACGATTGAATATCCTTCAATTGATATCACAAAAACTGTAGGTGTTGCAGATACAAGTAGAATGTATCTCTATAATTATACTAATCAGGATGTACTACCACCAAGTACAGTTAATGGTTATAGATTTGGTGCAAACAATAACGAGACATTGAATGTTGTTATTCCAGTAGGAGGACAGACTGAAGTCTTTAGGGCAAAGGTCGTCATGGACGACACTGTATATGCAACAAAGAAAATAACTGGAAGAAAACTTGCAAGAGTTGGTAGAAATGTTTCTACTGGCAATAGTATTACAAACTCTACTTTAATGTTCACTGAAGACCATCAGTTTAAACAGGGTGAGACTGTAAGAACCATTTCAAATGATGGAAGACTTCCTGATGGTCTTGAGAGTAATAGAGTTTATTTTGCTGTTGTTGATGGTTTACCCTCAAATCAAATACAATTGGCACAATCATTCAATGATTCTTTGACTGGTAATAAGGTTGGTATTAACAATCTTGGTGATACGATTATTGTAGAGAGTAGAGTTAGTGATAAAGATCCTGGTGATGTAGGACACCCTGTTCAATACGATGTTGATGAATCACAATGGTATGTGAATGTATCATCTGCATCAACAGAGAACAATTTGTTCTCTAAACTAAATGGTGGTGGACTTGGAAATATTACTTCTAGAACATATATCATTAGAAAGAAAGATTCTAGACAATCTGATGATAGAATTCATCAATTGAGATTTGTTATTCCTGCAAACACTGGAATATCTTCTGCAAGACAACCACTGGACGGGTTTATCCTTCAAGAATCGAGTGATGTTACTGGAGCAACTAATGCAGAAGTTGCATTGGAGTTTAATCCAGGTTCTGTGACAATGAGTAATGACTCCCAGATGAGAAACTTTAGTTTCATCTCGGGTGTTGATTATAGAGCAGGAATTACATACTATTCGACAGAACAACCACATAGACTTTCTATTGGTTCTACTGTTGTTATTAATAATGTAAGAAGTACTTTGTTCCCAACAGTTGGTGCAGGTAACTCTGGTTATAATGGTACATATGAAGTTACAGGAATTACAAGTGCAAAAACCTTCACGGTAAACTCTATTCCTCTTTCTGCAGGCACATTTATTAATGATACATCCCAGAGAACTACTGCTCTTCCAACTTTCTCTAGAAGAAACTTTGAAAAAGATTTCTATGTTTACGATGTACAAACTATTAATGAGTATATCAATGGAGAACAAGATGGTGTTTATCACCTGTCGATAATCAATTCTGCAAATGAACCAAAGGTTTCCCCATTCAACAATGATGGTTATGCTTTCTCACAACCAGTCACTAATTATTATCCACAGTTAGATAGAGATAACCCTGTAACTGAGGCCCCATCAGCTGCATGTTATGCACTTTCTAATAATATCGGTGAAGTTGTAATTAATGACCCCAAGAATAGTATCACTGGGGAAACATTGGAAGAAATGTTCCAACAAGTTGGTGTTGCAATTACTGGAATTATTTCAAATAATGTGGGAACTGCATATACAATCTTTACCCAATATGACCATGGATTGAATAGAATTACTGTTCCGACTATCAACAATCCTGGTGCAGGGTATGGTGATGGTACAAATGCAATTCAGTATTACTATAACGCAAAACTTCAAAACATCACAAGTGGATCAATTGGTGATTTTGGTACTGCATTAGTCACCATTGATGGTACATCTGCTGGTGAGATTATTGATGTTCAGATTATGGATGGTGGTTCAGCATTTGCTGCTGGTGATGACTTCCGAGTCGTTGGTATTGCAACAACAACTGGATTCAGTGCAGCCACTGGTAGTGTTAATAAAATTTATGATAATAGAGGAGACACTCTTACACTAACAGGTATTAATGATTATGATGGTAGAAGTTATAATCAATTCTATAGAATTTCCGCAATTTCAGGCACTAATCAGATTGAAGTAACTCCAGTCCTAGGTTCTCCTGGTATTACAACATTGGGTCTTGGTCCAGATAAAGTATTAGGTGGTGGTTTCTCTATTATTGGACCGTCGTTCGATAGTGAAAGTTTTGAGTACAACAAAGATGTCGGTATTGCGACCATAACGACAAAACTGAATAATAACTTTAGAGTTAATAATTCTGTGATTGTAAGTGGTGCAGGTCAAACATTCTACAATGGTTCGTTTGTTTGTATCGATAAAATTGGACTGACTACGGTAGTTCTCGATGTAGGTATCAATACAGTTACTCCAGCAATTAATGGTAATATTCAACTATTCCCATCTGGTTCTTCTGGAAACTTTGGTGACTTAATTGCAAGAAACGGAAGACTGTCTGGTAGAGAAAGTCAAATCTATGCAGGTATCTCGACCACACTTAATTCTGCAATTACTAGTAAAACAACTGACACCATCAATGTCAATAACATGACTGATTATAACTTCAGAATTGGTGATTTTGTTAGAGTTAATGATGAGTTGATGAGAATTAAAACTACTGTGAGTAGAGTAGGTGGAACTACACAACTTAAGGTGTTTAGAGGTGTATATGGTTCTATTGCAAATACTCATGTGGTAGGTTCAGTTATTACTCGGGTTAAGTTCTTCCCGGTTGAATTTAGAAGAAACTCAATCATCAGGGCATCTGGACATACCTTCGAATATATTGGTTACGGTCCTGGTAACTACTCGACTGCATTCCCCGATAAACAGACAAAGAGACTTACATTATCTCAACAGATTAATGCACAATCACAAACAATTGCCGGTGGTGTTGTCAACTACACTGGTATGAATGATAGAGGTGACTTCTTCATTGGTAACAAGAGAATTGCTTCTAATACTGGTAGAGAACAAGTATTTGATACTCCGGTTCAAACCTATACTGGTGAAGACCCTTATTCAAGTGGTATTTCTGATGATGTATCTGACTTCAATTATATTGAGGCTTCTATCGTTAAAATTGAAAGAAATATACTAGTTGATGGTGGTGACAAAGGTAATATTCTTTCTCAGTTCAATGGACCTGTAGAATTTACTAAAAAAGTTATCAGTACATCAGATGAAGGGTTTGAAACTAATAGTGTCTTTATTCAAGGTAATGCCCAAGTTTCAAGAAAGTTGACTGTAGGTATATCCATACCAACAGAGGCTGGTACTCCTGGTGATATCGTCTTCAACGCAAATCCAGAGAACAGTGGAACAGTTGGTTGGGTCTACACAACAAACAATCAGTGGAGAACCTTCGGAGTTATCAGTTGATAAATAAAAATAATAATTCCTGATTAGCAAGATAAATGGCAGTAGATAAGGATTTTGTCATAAGAAATGGCATTCAAGTCAATGAAAATTTAATCTATGCTGATGCCGATAGTGACAAAATTGGTATTGGAACTACAACACCGGACAAGAAACTTGTAATTATTGGTGATACTGAAGTCAGTAAACAACTAGCTGTTGGTACTACTATTAGTGCACAAAGACTTGTAACTACTGGTGTATCTACATCTAATATTGGTCTTGATGTAGGTGTTGGTGGGACAGCATTTACGAGTTCTACTCTTACCAAAAAAATTGGTATAAATTCTGCAATCCCTGCATATACTCTCGATGTTATCGGACCAGTTTCGATTGGTCAGACTGCAGAGTATGTTTATGGTGACCTGACAGTTACTGGTAATATCAAAGGAACATCTTTGTCAGGTCAAATTTCTGCTGGTGGAACAGTTGGGTTTACGAATGTAACTGTAGAAAAGAATTTAATTTCGAATGATGCTGAAATATTCACCAAGTTTACATTAGAAGAAGTTAATAGTGATACGTTTAGATTTTTAACTGCAGGTGACCCTCCTGGTATTGGTTTTACACAAAATACTGATGACCCGGAACTTTATTTGTTGCGAGGTAAAAAATACGAATTCCATGTAGATTCTGGTGGTTTCCCATTCTATATTAAGACTGCACCTACTGCAGACTTGAATAATATCTACAATAATGGTGTAGATGGTAATGGTACTCAGGTTGGTATTCTGACTATCAGAGTTCCATTCGATGCACCGAATAGACTTTTCTACCAAGCATCTAATGTTGCTGGTATGGGTGCAACAATATATCTACAGAATAATGGTAAACAGATTGATGTTGGTGTAGCAACAGTTAGACAAAGATTAGATAGTGATGGTTATGCAGATTTTGAGAACATCTATGTATCGGGTATCGGTACAATCAATAACATCAAGAGTAATAACTACAGTGTAAGTGCTGGTATTGTTACAGTAAGACAGGACCAAACAGCATTCATTGGTGTTTCTACTGGTGCGGATAGAGTTAGTGTTCAGACTACAAGTAGTAGTGCTACACATCAGGTTTCTTTTGTAAACAATGTAGGTCTGGGTTCAAACTACCCACTTCACTTAATTGACTCCGATGTTAATCAACTAACCTATGTTCCTTCTACAAATGTACTATCTTGTACTAGATTTGTAGGTAATGTATCTGGTATTGCTACTGGTGCTGATAATATCAATGTAGATAAGATAAACACTAACACTGATTATCAGGTCATCTTCAGTGAGCAAGGTGCAACTGATTATAAGAGGATGTATATCGATACTGATAGTAGTCATCTAACATATAATCCATCTACAGAAACTCTTACTGTTGAAAATATCATTGGTAATCTCTTTGGTATTGCAACAAATGCAAACTTTATCAATGTAGATACCAATACACAGAACACCAACCATCAAGTATTATTCAGTGCTAATCAAGGTGGTGGATTCCAAAGACCTTATATTGATTCTCAAAGTAATGAACTGACATATAACCCATCAACAAATACATTCTCTGTTTCAAACCTTGTTGGTGATTTGGTTGGTGATGTAACTGGTAATCTAACCGGTATTGCATTGAATGCTGATTTTATCAATGTAGATGAAATCAATAGTAATACAAAATATCAATTACTATTCAGTACTAATCAGGCTGCTGGTTATCAGAGACCTTATATTGACAGTGATTCAAATCAACTTACATATAATCCATCTACTAGAACATTCAGTGTTCAAAATATTAGTGCAACCACTGTTGATGCTACTACTTTTACGGGTACTTCCAATCAGGCTAACTTTATTAATGTAGATGAAACGGGTTCTAATTTAGACTATCAAGTATTATTCAGTACCAATCAGGCTGCTGGTTATCAAAGACCTTATATTGATTCTGGTAGTGGACAATTTAAATATAATCCAAGTACTAATCGACTGACCGTAGGAAACTTTACCGGTAATGGTGCAGGTCTTACTAATCTTGCTGGTGATAAGATTACTACGGGTACGATTTCTCCTGCAAGACTACCTTCTGCAACAACTGCAATTCAAGGTGCGGTTATTGTCAATAACACTTACCCACCCACAGGTACTTCTACTGTTCAACCTCCAAGTGTTGATGCATTTAGAAGACTATACGATGCCGTAGGAAATCTTATTCCTCCTGGTTCAAAAATGTTGTTCTATCAGGCTTCTGCACCAGCTGGTTGGACAAAACTAACTGCTGATAATAACAAAACATTGCGTGTTGTTTCTGGTTCTGGTGGTGGTTCTGGTGGTACCAATTCCTTCACTAGTGCATTTGCTGTGAGAGGTGTTCCCCTCACGGCACATAATCATAATGGTTCAGTTAGTGACCAGAGTAATAATCATACTCATAGTGGAAGTACTGGAAATCAAAATGCTAACCATACTCATGGTGGAAGTACTGGAAATGCAAATTCCAATCATAACCACCCTATGAACTCTGGTAGTGCCAGTGGTCAGTTTGTAACTAACGTTGGTAAACAGAGAGCCGGCTATAAAAGTGGTGATCGAAATGCTGTTGATGATATTGGTGTTGGTAGAGGTAGTGTAAGTTACTCATCACAAAACACTAATTCAGCAGGGGCTGACCACTCTCACAGTTTTAATACCGGAAATAACAGTAGTAATCACAGCCATAGTTTTAATACGGATGGGATAAGTGCTAATCACAATCACAATGTCAATATCTCTGATGAGGGTTCTGCTAACGCAAGTATAGATTTCAGAGTCCAATATATTGATGTGATTGTTTGTAAAAAGGACTAAATATTCTTATTCACCCCCTATCATAGGGGGGTTAATGGGTGTTATTTGAGCAACATTGATTCCCTGTTGAAGGGCATGAGCATAAAGTTGTTGATTTTGATGATTTGCTTCTACTACTTCATTTCTGAAACTTTCTACAGCAGCTCCAGTTTGATTTGACTTTTGTGCAATCTCTACTGCCATCATAGGCATCCAAGACATGGCACATTTCCATTCATCAATTTCTTGACCGGTATTAGGATTTGTTCCTCTTACACATGTGTACCAGGCACACTTTTCTTCAACACACTTCTTTTGAATTAACGGACAAAATTCACCTTTTTTCATGATATATCATCATACCTGAAAAATATTTATATGTATCGGGTATAAATAAAAACAACGGATAAAACATTATAGATAATGTCTTTACTTAGGGCCGACAAGATAGCCAATAGGTTCAATAACAGTGGTCCTATTATTGTAGGTCCTTCTACTGTAAGTGGAAACTTCACTGTTACTGGAATACTTACTGCACTGGGTATCGGGGTAACAAACAATGTTCTAGTTGGTGGAGCATTAACTACAAAGTTTCTTAATGCAACCAATAGTGCATCATTATTCAATTCAACTCTTACTGGTATCACCACTGCCGGTATTATCACCAACGCAACTTATTTTGGTGATGGAGTAAATCTAACAGGTATTGTAACTGAAATTCAACCTGGTCCTGGTATCCAGATTTCACCACTATCTGGTAAGGGTAAACTTACAATCTCGGCAAATGGAGTTGTAGTTTCTGGGTATTCAACTAATTCTGGTCTTGCAACTGATGTAAAAGGTGGCACAGCTGGTGCTGTTTTGTATCAGGTTGGTCCAAATGATACTGCATTCACTGCATCAGGTACAGCAGGAGAAATTCTTCAATCACAAGGAACAGGAAGTCCTGTTTGGACATCACTTGCAGCAATTAATGTCTCGTATGCAGACAGTGCAGGTATTTCAACCAACTTAAGAGGTGGTTCTGCTGGTAGGATTCCTTATCAATCAGGTCAAAATCAGACTGCATTCCTACCGATTGGTCCCACAGGTAATCTTCTTTTAGGTCAGGGTACATCAGCACCAAATTGGATTGACCCTAAAGCAAATCTAGATGTCAGATATGCAAGACTATCTGGTATCTCTACGAGTGCCATTGGTGGTGTTGTTGATACCAATTCACTTAAAGTTACCGGTATTACCACACTGAGTGGTGGTAATGTAGTTGTAGATAATGACCTTCGTGTTACTGGGGTAACAACTGCAGCCAATGTGGTTGTTACTGGTGTTTCTACCATTGCAACTCTGAATGTAGGTACAGGAGTTGGTGCAACAGTTGGTGTTACTACCATTCTGGATGAAGATACCTTTGGTTCAAATAGTAACGAGGCACTTGCAACTCAACAATCAATTAAGGCATATGTTGATGCACAAGTAACGGCACAAGACCTTGATGGTACGGCTGATACTGGTACATTTGTTGTTGACCTTGACAGTCAATTATTGGGTGTAGTTGGTACAACAAATGAAATCTATACTATTGGTTCTGGTCAAACCGTAACGGTTGGTCTTGATACCAATGTAACTATTCCAAATAACCTTACAGTTACTAATCAAACTCAACTGTCTGGTATGACCACCATAAGTGGTCTGTTAGATGTAAATGGAGTTATTGATTCACAATCATTAAATGTCTCTGGTGTAACAACACTTGCAACTCTTGGTGTTTCTGGTGTTACTACAACTCAATTCCTTGAAGTAACTGGTGTCGGTACAGTTGCAACTCTTGGTGTTACTGGAGTTTCTACAGCACAGTTCCTTGAGGTAACTGGTGTATCGACTATCGCAACACTCGGTGTTACTGGTGTTACCACTACACAATCTCTCCAAGTCATTGGTGTTACCACAACTGGTACATTACTTGTTGGTGGTGGTTCTACTACTAGCATTGGAGCCACAATCACAACTGATGGTAATGCAATCTTCTCAGGTATCGTTACTGCATCAACACTCAATGTAACTGGTACATCAACTCTTGGTTTCACTACCATAACCGATAATTTATATGTAAGTGGTGTTTCTACTCTCACTGGGTTCTCAACCTTCCTGAGTGATGTTTATATCTCTGGTATTACATCGGTAGGTGCAGCCATTACAATGTATCCTACAACGGGTATTGTAAGTGCTACAGCCTTCTATGGTGATGGTTCAAACCTGACTGGTGTTGTTGGTCTGGTATCTGTTACCAACCAAATCTATGTTACACCTGATGGTAATGATGAGAATGATGGTTATCTAATCTCTACCGCAAAGAGAACTGTTGGTTCTGCTCTTACGATTGCAGAAGCAAGTACAGTCATTAGAATTTCTGCTGGTAATTATTCAGAAAATAATCCAATTATTATCCCAGAACAAGTTACACTTCTTGGTGACAGTTTGAGAGAAGTCTCAATCATTCCACAAAACCCTGATGAAGACCTCATCTATGTTGCGAATGGTAGTTATGTTGAGAATATGTCCTTTACTGGTTCATTGAATGAAGGTAAAGCAATTATCGCATTCAACCCCAACAAACCATCGTATGTAACACAGGGTCCATACATTAGAAACTGTACAAACTTTATCTCCAATAGTATTGGTATGAAGATTGATGGTGCTCATGTTATTGGTGACACCCGAGCAATGAACGTTGACTCATATACTCAACTCAATCAGGGTGGTATTGGTGTTTCAATCTCTAATGAAGGTTATGCTCAGTTAGTTTCAATCTTCACAATCTACAATGATCAGAGTATTGTTTGTATTAATGGTGGTCAATGTGACCTGACAAACTCCAACTCTTCCTTTGGTAGATTGGGTCTTGTTGCTGATGGTATTGGCCCAACAAACTTTATTGGAACTATTACTGAATTTACATCTGCAGGGTCAAATACATTCCCAATTGATATTGGTACTGATAGTATTAACATTACAAATGCAACATATGATAATGTAACTGGTCTGACTACAATTACAACAGCAACCAACCATGGTTATAATGTTGGTATGTCAGTCTCAATGAAAGACATGACGTTTACATGTGACTCACAGCTTCCTGTTACATCATTCGGTATCTCTACTGCAAACTATAGTAATGTAACTGGTGTGATGACAGTATCAACCAGTATTGCAAATAACTTCTATGTTGGTGCAAGTGTCACCTTCTCACAGTTAGTATTCAGTTGTGATTCTGGTGGTGGTGTTTCTACTGCATACTTCCCACCTGCACCTGGTGACAATAATGGTGCTGTAAATTATGTATTTGATGTTGTCGGTATTAACTCTGCAAGAGAGTTTGAAGTTAATGTAGGTCCTTCAACGATTGTTCATAATTATCAAACTGGTGGTAATGTAAGTATCAGTACATTTGCCCCATTCCCAAGTGGTGCATTCGGTAATATCTTTACTGTTGATTCTGTTCCAGCAACAAATCAGTTTAGAGCATATGTTGGTGTATCAACCCTAGCACATACATATTCGTCTGGTGGTCAAGTAGAAACGTTTACAACACTACCTTATGATGGTCAGGTTGTATATCTTGATTCAATTTATAACACTATTAGAGGTGTTAATATTACTAGTGGTGGTTCTGGTTATACCTCACCACCAACAGTTACGTTCTCTGACCCTTCAGAATCATGGGGCATCAAGGCAACAGGCGTTGCACGACTGACAGGTGGTTCTGTGACATCTGTAGACATGATTTCTAATGGTAGGGGTTATACAGGAACACCGACTGTAACCTTCACTGGGTCCGCTACAGGCACCCCTGATATCTTACCTACATACTATGTGGTCAGTAGTGCAACTCCAGTTGTTGGAGGTATCACTACGGTCACATTCACTCAAAATGTACCTTATGCGGTTGGTGTTGGAACTACTGTTCCTTTCTTCAAACAAAGTAGAGTACTTGCTTCATCTCAAGCATTTGAATATATCGGTTCTGGTAATACTGCTCTTACCGCTCTCCCACAAAGAGGTGGTATTGCAATCCCAGAGAATGAAATTGTAAATAAGAATGGTGGTTTGGTCATCTTTACTTCTACCGATCAAGCAGGCAACTTCAAAATTGGTGAAGGAGTTATTATTAATCAACTTGAAGGATCTATTACTGGTGATGCTTACAACAGAAGCCTATTTGCCAACATCACACCTTACATTCTCGCATTAGGAGGAGACTCATAAAATGGCATTAGCCCTTAACAATTATCAGACAATCACAGGTGTTGTCGGACTCAATACGGTAGGTATCTACACGGCACCTACTGGATATAGTGCTATTGTCCTTTTAGCACAAACCACCAATATTGGTAGTGACACACAAACTATCAGTTTTTCTCATGAGAGAACATCCGCAGGTATTGCTGTAACCACAGAAATTCTAAAAGGTTTCCCAGTACCAGCAAATGATGCCGCAAATCTTCTAGCAGGTAAACTTGTTCTTGAAACTGGGGATTCTCTTGTTATATCATCAAGTAGTAATACTGACGTGAAATTTATCTCATCTATCCTAGAGACACTTAATCAGTAAATAAAATGGCAAGATACGCTAGTAACGACCAAAAAAACTTTAAAATTGGTATAAGTTCTTTTAGTGACAACAGAACTTCGTTGGAAGTTATTGGTCGCGTTGGTATCAACAGTTCTAGTGCAAAATCGGCATTAGATGTAGCCGGTTCGGTGAATGTATCAGATGGGTTATCTGTAACTGGTCTCTCAACATTTACTGGTATTGGTACCTTTGTTAGTGATTTATATGTTGGTGGAGACTTAAATGTTGTTGGTGATCTTGTATATGATGAAGTAACTGGTAGAAATCTTAATATAACTGGTGTTGCTACAGTCGGTACAGCATTTACTGTCAACGGTCCTTCTAATTTAGTTGATACCTTTGTATCTGGTGCTCTTACCGCAACAACATTTACTGGTGCTGGTACTGGACTGACTGGTATCACCAGTGCAACGAATGCAACTAATATCTACGGTGGAGCGACAGGTCAGTTATTATATCAGGCACAACCAGGTATAACCTCTGCGTTTGAGAATGGGACTACTGGTTTTGCACTTATATCAAGAGGGTCAAATCAACCACCAGAATGGTTAGCCGCAGCACCAGCTGGTGCTATTGAAGGTCTTCTGATATTTGACGAAGGTGCTGCAGTTGGTGGAGGAATAACATATTCGGGTGTTGACTTTAGAGGTCTTCAAGTTACTGCCACTGGTGGTAATAATGGTGGTATTGCTACTATTACTGTTACAGAACAACCATATGTAGCACTTTCGGGTATTGCAACGAATGTCATTGGTGGTATTGCTTCAGTTACTCAACTGAATGTAAACGCTGGTGTATCTTCATTCGCAGACTTTAAGATTACATCGTCTGGTGTAGGTGCAACAGTTGGAACATCTGCAGGTATTACGACATATTATGGTCGTGGTACTGAACTCACAGGTATTGTTACTTCTCTTGTTGCTGGTGAGAACATTGCAATCAGTGCTTCAACTGGCAATGTCACAATTACTGGTCTGGCAAAGACTGACCGAATCAATGCTGATTCGTTAGTTGTTAGTGGTATTTCAACACTAGGCATCATTACTGGTGCTGAATCTCTGGGTGTTGGTACTGTATATGCAACTAACATTGTTAGTGACACTGCAACATTCAGTGGTGATGTTTCGATTGGTGGTACTGTTAGTGACCTAAATGTTACAAATTTAGTTGTTACTGGTGTTTCAACACTGGGTATCATTACTGGTGCAGAATCTATTGGTGTTACTACAATATACACTGATAATATTGTTGGTGGTACTGCAACATTCAGTGGTAATGTCACTATTGGTGGTACTTTAACCTACGAGGATGTTTCTAACATCGACTCTGTTGGTTTTGTAACCGCAAGAACTGGATTGAATGTTGGTTACACTACTGGACCATCTGGTATTGGTGTTACTGTTCTTCCTGACGGTAGTGGAGTATTTGCTGGTATACTAACAGCACAAAACCTTGATGTTGGTACCGATTTAAATGTTGGTTCTGCTACATCACAGTTTACAGTTGTATCATCCGGTTCCACCATTATGGTTGGAATTGGTACCACAAACCCACTACATACTTTGGATGTTAGGGGTGATACCAACATTGAGGGTAACCTAACAGTCAACAATAACACTATTCCTTCATTAGCAATGGTAATTGCTCTTGGTGGACTTTAATAAATAACTAAAAAGTATTAATACAATGGCGGAGTCATTTAACAATAAACTGACATCATCAGCTGGGATTGTGACAACAACGACAGTTGCTAGTATTGGTGCTGGTGCAACAACCATTTCTGGTATATCAACGAGTGGTATATCCGTTGGTGATATGGTTGATGCCACATTCTTTAGGGGTGCAACGAAAGTATATTCAATTGGTACTGGTTCGGTTCTTGTAGATAAGTCATCTATAAACAATTCAATCGCAGCCAATCAGGCTGTAACCTTTATGGGGGTTACAACTGCATATACTGCATCAAACAAAGCTATTCTTGTAGGTGGTACTTTTGCAAACCTTACAGGTAACTCTGTAAATCTGTTTGTTGAGATTGGTATTGGAAACACTTTTGCCAATATTGCAAATGATATTCCTGTCCCAACCGGAAGTTCTTTTGTTATCAGTGACGCTGGTAAAACAATTCTGAGACCCAATGAAGAGATTAGGGTTTATTGTGATACTGAAAACGCGTTAGACGTAAGTCTTAGTATTTTAGAAGGAGTTGCCTGATGTTAGGTAATAACGGGTATCTAGGTCGTAACCCAGGAGATTCATCAGTAATTGTTGCTCGTCAGGTATTCAATCCTACGGGTGTTCAAACTTCATTTGTTTTCGCGACAAAATATCAAATCGGGTATCTTGAGCTATATCTGAATGGTGCAAAACTGATTACAAGTCAGGATTATAATGGAACAGACGGAACAAATATTGTATTAACAACTCCAGCTCAGAGTGGAGATGTATTAGAAGCTGTATCATATAAAGCATTTAATGCAGTTATTCCGACAGATGCACCTGGTAACTTTACCGTAGATGGTAACTTACTGGTTCAAGGTGATACTGAACTAGTTTCTGGTGTATCGACTGGATTTATTTCTGCAGTTGGTATTCAGTCTGGTGGTAATCAGATTGGTACTGGTATTACAACCATAAACTTTATTGGTGTTGGTAATACTGT
>Ga0222718_10001291_pt1 | contig 24276 bp, 39 predicted proteins | sample C33_27DmetaG_FD_165045 | JGI IMG/M metagenome (GOLD analysis project Ga0222718, IMG submission 165045) | Estuarine water microbial communities from San Francisco Bay, California, United States - C33_27D | ecosystem: Environmental > Aquatic > Marine > Unclassified | place: USA: California...
TGACGAGATTCATAAAAGAAAAAATATTGGTTAGATCACCCACGTTACCAAACACCTTACCAAGCACTGCTTTCTTTCTAGCAGTCCATTCGTCTTTAGTCTTTTGCTGCTTCTTGGTTTCGATCTCTTTGTCGTACCATTCTTCTATGTATTTGTAAAGACCACGGACATGCTTTTGTGGATTAGGAAAAGGTTCACCAGCTCTGACGTAAGTGTTGTTGTAGGTCTTAATCTTTTGCTTTAGTTCTTCGTCAGCTGCAATCATTCTGAGGACATCGCCAGAGATAGTATTAAGCATCTTGCCAGCCATACTAATGAGAGCAGTACACTTAGTTGTCTCACCACTAGTAAACTTAGCGTTGCCAGTAACATCTCGGTAAGTAGCATCATCCATGAACACAGACGGTACTTGTCTCATCTTGCTCGTGATGCCCTTACCAAAGGACGCTGTCATGTCACTTAATGTTCGTCCGGAATAACTTGTATGCCAGACAATCCCAATAGACGCTTTTGCAATTCTTTGTCCGAGACCAGAAGCAGCAGGCACAGCATATACAATCGTATTCGGATGGAACGTAAACATCTTTTCATCAGATATGGTATCCGACTTAACATCGCCTTTAGTAAAAAGGAGATCTCCTTGATAGACTCCTTTCTTAATACCCAATTTGCGAAATTCTCTAAGGGCGATAGTAAACTTGTCTCGGAGCTCACCCGATAGGCCCCTGTTGATGTCTGCTTGGGTTTTGAAGAGTTGTGGGTTGACATTGAATATCCCCTTCTTAGCTACAAAGAACTTACCATCACTAGGATCAATACCAGCAAAGATTGCTGGTGCACCGTCCCATTTTACAGTAGCATTAACCTTTTGGCTACTGTTTCCTGCTAACATATCTCGAAGATTTCTGAGCGAGTTGATTGCTCTACGAGCACCAGCAGAGCCTTCATTGAAGATCATATCCTCAACGTGCTCCATGTGAGTGTTCTTAGACTCTGTTAGTATTGTAGAGAACTTTTTCAATTAATCAAATAGCCTTTTATAACTTAGCTTTAAAGAACCACCTTCAAATTTAAACGCTGTGTTTAATACGTTTGTATCGGTAGTCATAGAGTCTAGTGTGATTTGGTGGAAGTATACACCCTTGTCTTGCTGGAAACCGTTAACATTATTTGGAATCATATTAGCAATAAAGTTGCCTTCACCTGGCTTACCTTCAAGCAGCTGCTTGATAACATATCTAGAAAGTTCGTAGGCAATAGCTTCACCACCAGGCCGCGATCCAGTACTGCTATAGCAGATAGAACTAAGACCTTCACGCCTTGCAGTATTATCAAATGCTACCATGTTGGTATATGCTTTTTTAAACAGTTTATAATCTTGAAGTCGACTAGATGAAAAGATAAGTGTTCTAAACTCACAAAATAATTCCGATGCTTCTGCAAGTTTGTTAAAGTTAAAGTTGTTTATATCAACTCTATTTACAGGCTCATCGTTAAAGAGGTTACGGACACCAAATATTTTATTGACCATGTCCAAAAAAGCTCTTTGGCTACCAAAACGACCAAGAGAGGTTAATCCAGTGTGGGTTTTATATGCTTTGACTTCAACTGCACGTCTGCTAATCATTAGATCGGGTTGGTTGTCGCCTCTAGTCTCTTTAGCTACAGTTGGACTCATTGGGTTGGACATTGGTTTTTGCCAATTAAATAACCAATACAATGAGACCTCTCCATTACCTACTGTTTTACCTCCAACAGCAGGCGCTGCAGTAAAGAGTTTTTGAAAGGTATCAAGGTCGGACCTATCGATTATCATAGGACCCTTTCTCACTTGATACCTACCCTTCACTGCTGGTATACTGTTGATATCGGTACCCAGGACACGAGCAATTACTTGTGTGAAATTTTCTGCCATATGCAATCCAAAAAAATAGCCGATGGGTCCCGGCTATTTATCATACCACAACAATTAATTTAATCATCTTGGTGCTTAGCAATACGTTCCCTTCCTGGACCGCTGCCGTGGTATTTAACATTGTAGTGTGAAGGCTTGGGTTCGTGTCCGTCTTTAAAACCAGGAGTGTTATACCCTTTATGAGCGATATGCTTTGGCAGCTTTTCTGGATGGTCAGGCTGAGTAGCAACCGAATGCTCATGAGCCATAACTTCGTGGTGGTGATGAACTGCTTCAGCTGATTCTGGATCCATCTTGTGGCCGGTGTGCTTTTCTACGTGCTTTGCAAAATCCTTAGGCGTCTTGTGACTCTCATACTGTGGATTTTCGGCATCCGGATGGTCACTCCACTTTGTTCTGGACGGGATGTCTTGCACTTTACCGGTACGCGTGTCATGGTGAATATAGTGAGCGTGTGTGTTAACACCTTCATCATGTGCACCAGAGTCAACTTGGGCATGATACTTATGGCGGCCATCCTTAGATGTGTGAATGTGGATATAACCAGCGTGGTCTTCATCTGGATGATGTTTATTCAAATGCTTTCCAACAGCGTGATCTTGATTACCCCTATGAATGGTAACGTTGTGAGAAACACCCTGCTCGTAGTCAGACTCTTCAACTAGTCTACGACCTGGATGATTAATTTCAGAAATATACTGCGCGTACTTTTTCATTGTCTTGCTCCTACAAGATATTTTTGATTATTTATGTTTTAAGGAGATTGACACTCACCATAGCGGCCGCAACGGTACGCAGCATTCTTTTCTTCTTGCCAGATCTGACGTTCGCGTTCGTACACGCCTCGCTCGTAAGCACACTGAACAGATTGAGGGTTAGGCGAGCTGCACCGGAAGGGAGGGAACGAACCGTGGTTACCATAGGTACCGTAGCCACCAGATCCAGGATAGCCATATCCACCACCATTACGGAACACTCGATCGTATACGATCGACGTACCGATACCAATTAGAACACCCTTCTCACGCTCACCAAGAGCATTGGCCGAACCGGACCATATAAGAAAGGTTACTAAAATAACGACACCGAATACAAAAGATATCTTTTTCATGTTACATACCTCCTATAGTATGTATGTGTAAAAAAATTGACTCGCTAAACAAGAACAGCAGTAGACCCAAAATAAACAACGTTATAAAGAACTTGATAACGAACATTATAAAGTCTGGTAAAAACTTTACCGCTAGGTAAATTAGAGCCAGAATACCAATAATCTCTAACATGCTCTTAGCTCTCTGAGGGACTGCATTCTGTAGTAGTCCTCTAACCACTTTTGAGGACTTTTGATAGTAGATGTCTGACTCATCTTCAAACCAACAGCACGAAACTCTTGCTTGAGCTTCTTAGCCATGTCACGTCCCATGAACCTTGACACTAGCTTGACAAGTATCTGTCTAAACTTAACATCGTGGTGACGAGCACCGCACTGGTGAGCCATCTCGTGAAGCAGAGTATACTGATTCATACCGCCACGAGGACACAATGTGATCTTTCCATTATTGTAGGCCATACCAGTAAACCTTGAGCGGCTACCCATGTCCTTCTTGGCTACAACGTATGTGTACTGACCATTGAGGTCTCGATACGTTTTGGACTTTTGGATACGCTCACAGTACTTCTGAGCCTCTTTGATATCGTTAAACTCAATACCATAACCGTTACGAGCATTGAAGTTCCATTCTGCTCGGTAGCACTTATTCTGAGACCCATCCTTACGATAAGAGACGCGGCCAGTAGCTACCTGACGAGTACGCTTACGAACATAAGTATTATACTTTCTCACAAGCTCTACGTCGAAGCCAGGAATGGATAACAAAATTTTGTTGTCGAGTTCTATCATTCTTCGTCCCTTATTACTAACCAAGTAACTAAAATTGCAAAACCTAAAATGGTCAGTAGAGTCATCACCAGCTAATCTCTATTCGTGTGCCACCAGACTTGTCCCAAGACCAATTACATCCACTCTCCTCGATTAAGGGAAGAATGTCAACCAGGTTATTGGTACCTTCTTTGTCACCATTGAAACAAAACAGACTATGACCAGCTTCTCCGGGTGTCATGATGGGAGGACCTTCCTCGTTGTCAACATAACCCCAACCACCACACTCCGAACAATCCTCTTCGTCTTCTTCATGGTTGACGTGGCCAAAGCACTCGGTACATTCAACTTGAGACTCCCAGTCCTCTTCGTTCTCACAATCCTGTGTGTGGTTGAAAAGGACTCGTGACATATCGTCGTGTTCGACAGAAGCCCAGGCACAGGTCTGACAGCAAGGCATGTTCCATTCAACGAACCAACCCTCAGCTCGAAGATTCTTTTGAAGCGTCTCAAAGCTCATCGCTCACCTCTCCTTACTGCATTTAGCAATGCTCTCAATTCGGTTTCCATCTGCTCGACTCCAAAGACCAATACAGGTGTACCGTCTTTACGAATCGTTACATGACGATCGATAAACAAGTATGGATCATCGTTATAACGATCGCGCTCTTCGTTCCACGGCCGGTCGGGCCAAACATCGATCCAAGGCCTTTCTTTCACTGGTAGCCCTCACTGTGATCCAGTATCTCAGTAAGCTCGTACAATGTGCCTTCGATACCATCGATAACCTTCATCGCTTCAGACAAAAGAGCACTGTCGTCTTCGAAATCGATGCCATCAAGATCATTAAACTCGTTAACCAAGCCCTCGATCCTTCGAACAGCCTGAGCATATATCGTACTGACTCTCATAACCTCTCCTATCGCTTCCCAACAAACTTGTCGTAGTGGTAACCAGCACTATGCTTTGAAACCCTAAAGTTCTCAACAAGAACTTGTATGACTTCCTGCCTAGAGTAACCCATCACGATACGGCCATGTACAGCAGGCGCTATCTCATCATGGCTGTATACAGGAGGTCTACGTCTTACACGAGTCGACTTCTGCTTCGCCTTGTGACGTTTCTTAAATGCCTCAGGCGTAGCCTTCTTCTCAGGAATGTCCTTCGCCTTGAAGTATGTAGGCTTAATCTCGCCACTGACGACACCCTTCTCATACGCAAGCCTATGATTGTCGTACATATCAGGCAGTCTCTTGGCTACTTCTGGATCGAGCTTACGAGTAGCCATTAACCAAACTCCTTCTTGAACGCGCGCTTGTAATAATGAGCATTAGCGTATGTAATGCACAACGTCTTAGAAACGTCAGCAGCAGATGCACCAGCATGGTACATATCGAAAGCCATGGTACGCTTGCTGCCCTTAGCTCTGGCTTGCTTGATGATCTGATCACCAATGTTAGCCATCTGATCATCAGTCAGCTTGACAGCAGTCATACGATGCTTCTTCTTAGCAAGCAAAGCAGGGCGATACTTCTTCATGAAGTGACGAGCGACAGTCTTAGGCGAATCGTCGATGGTGTTCTTGAAGTCAAATAGTCGTTCCATAGTGCCCTCCAGGCGATCTCTCATTCAATGGGGACATTATCAGGTCTATGGACGAATTTGTCAAGCAGTAACCCCTTGATCTAAAAGGAGTTTTATTTCCCAGTAGAATCAAGGGGTTAGAGACTATCTTTTTTAGAACCATTTTGCATATAAAAAAGCTACAAAAAGGCATAAAAGGAATAAGGGTTAAGGCCGCACTGATTGCGGCCTTGGGGGGACGTACTTATGCGGCGTTAGCCAGAGCACGGTAGCCAGCAGCTACGACAGCGCGGGTAGGGTTACCAGCACGGTAGAACGTAGAAGTACGTCCTTTGCTATCAACACGCTTGTTAGCGTAGATAGCGAAGCCTTCCTGAGTTCGCAACTCAGAGACTCGAGCAGCAATGGTCTTAGGCGTAGTGCCAAACCATGATGCCATTTGCTTTGCAGACGCCTCACGGCCCTCAACTACCAGAATGTTAAACACTTTGTCAAAAATAGACATAATCATTTCCTATTAAGCTAAACACAAAAATATGAACGGGTGTGCCCATTCATGTCGTCCATTATCAGGGCAGTGACGATATTTGTCAACAACTATTTGTCATGTTGATACAAACAATCTAATCACCTCTGCGTGACTCTTCGACACTCATACCCGATAATACAAACGTCAGGCCGCCTGCTACAATTGGCAGCATCATAATAAACCCAATACCAAATACACCCCAACTCACATTGACAATCCCAGCTCATGACAGATCGTAGATCCAAAATCCAACTGTCTTAAACATTTGAATAACCCCATACAATACAAATAACAACAATCACTAAACCGAAAAATGCTACATCACTTATTAATGGTGTTGGTTTCATTAAAACTGCTCCGTCTCTGTTGATCCTGCCAACCCGGCAGTAGAGGCCCCCAGTGCACTAGTTATAATATCAAAGTACCCTACACCAACTTCACGTTGATGCTTGGCACTAGTGTATCCATCAGACTGTGCTGCAAACTCCATCTCTTGTAACCTAGAGTATGCAAACATACCATCCTTCTTATACTTACGAGCAAAGTCGAACACCGCATAGTTGGTGGTGTGGAACCCTGCTAGTGTAATGAATTGGAACTTGAAGCCCATCTTACCAAGCTCCCATTGGAAGTCTTGTAGTTCTTGGTCGCTGGGTATTGATTGCCGCCAGTTAAAGGAGGGAGAGCAGTTGTATGCCAACATTGCATCCGGCACTGCTCCCTTTACTGCATCTGCAAATCGCTTTGCTTCAACTAGACAAGGCTTGGAAGTCTCACACCACACAAGGTCAGCATACTCTGCATATGCCTGCCCTCTCTCACAACCCATCTCAAGACCACCCTCGATCTCATAGTATCCTTCTGGTGTGCGTAATGTCTTTTCGTAGGCGCGTTTACCATTCTTTATGAACTTACGGTCTATCTCGTCAATGTCACTGGTTAATAGTCTAGCTGACTCTGCGTCTGTTCTGGCAATGACCAAGGTATCGGTCCCGGCCACGTCTGCAGCGAGGCGAGCAGCATTAAGATTGCGAATAGCCTGACTAGTAGGTATAAGTACTTTTCCGCCCAGATGTCCGCACTTCTTTTCAGACGCGAGCTGATCTTCGAAATGTACCGCTGCTGCTCCGGCTTCGATAAGGTTCCTTGCAAGCTCATAAGAGTTGAGTGCGCCTCCAAAGCCCGCCTCTGCATCAGCGACGATAGGTGCGAACGGAAAGCCATCACCACCCTCTGATACAGAGATTTGATCTTGTCGACGAAAGCTATTATTGATATTGCGAACAACATTAGGAACAGAGTTAACAGCATACAAACTCTGGTCAGGATAAGTTTCATCCGTTGAGTTCGCTGCTGCTGCGACTTGCCACCCACTAACGTAGATTGCTTTGAGACCGGCTTTGACATGCTGCACCGCCTGCTGCCCATTATAGGCGCCGAAAGTGTTTATGTATGGGTTCTCAGAAAACAACTTACGTAATTGAAGCGCACCTCTTTTAGCTAAAGTATGTTCAATATGGACAGATCCCTTTAGCTGATCAACTACCGTCTGATCGTAACTTCTCTTCTTCATCACTATCTCCATTCTGGCTGTCGCCAGGCCAAACCCGATAGTTATCCTCTACACTATCTGGGGTAGACACTTCAATAATAGTACCTTCCTCTAAACAAACGATCTGATGAGGTTCAAGTGGTTCGTTACGCCACGTGTCACCAGGATTCAAGATGATCTCGTTGAGATCTGCGTTTAGAGTGTTAATGTACCTAACTAAAAACTTACCTTCCATTACAAACCAAGTCTCGTCCTTCTCGTCATGGAAGTGCATAGAGAACTTTGACCCAGTATTGAATTTCAGTAGCTTGCCACAATACTTGTCGTTCGTAGCAAATATGTACTCGTGCCCCCAACCCTTTTCAACTAAACCTTCAAGCCGCAAAGTTAAACACCTTTCTATTATCAAACGCTCGTTTCCAACCAACGTACATAGACTTGTAGTCTGCCTGGTCGTCGCTGTTCAAATGTGACCACTTGTCTTTGTCCCGCAACAGACAATAAGCTACATCATACCAATCGGTATTTTTTATTAGCTTCTCTGCCTTTTCTTTATCTACCATGGCTTCATCATAATTTAAATAGTCCGCTTCAATATGGAACACTTCCAAACAGTGGTCAGTATACACGTAGTCGAGACTAAAGTCAATGCCCCATTTTTGCACAACACCAAGAAGTTTGTTTAGAGATGGCCTGTGTACAGCTAGCTCTTGAATCTGCTCTCTGGCTGCGCCACTGTAGTTCCATCTCATGTTAAGAGTGCTGTGATCAAGAACAAGCTGATTCTGACTTTCTTCTTTATCGTAGAACCACGTTACATGATTAGCAGTGTGAAACAAATGGCCTTCGTCTATGACGACACCGCTGTTCTTATGAAACAATCTTTCTTGATAGTTTAGTTCGTAGCCGTCTTTATCAAAGTATCTGTGATCCGCTTGCAACAGCAGTTCACAATCAACTGGCTTAGTGATTGTGGGATTAGGTAAGAGCTGATTGTCTGATATCTTCAATCTCATAATCTATATATGAAGTAGCTACAGCATAAAATGAATGGTTAAGGTCCCAACCTTCAGATACAAAACTTTTGTAACCGCGATCATTAAAATAGTCTTTAAGCATTGTTGGAAGAAAAGCAGTAATGTGTTTTCTATTATTCCAGGGTCTCCAATACTCTTGCTCATAATGAGGTAGATATAGAAATACCAGTTTAGCATTTTTAAACCAATAATCTAAAGCACCCACCCAATCAGGTAAATGTTCTAGGCAATGAGATGAGTAAATGTAATCCCACTTAGTATTTAAGGGCACGTTCACTCTTGCAGGTAAGTTATAAGCATCCCAAGGATCATCAAACTCAATGTCAATTGGTTTAGCGCCTGGATAACACCACTCTGGTTTACAACAACCAACATCCAGGCCTTCACCAAAACAAAATTCTTTTGCAAACGGTAAAGCAAACCTTGATGCATTACCGGTAGTTTGAAACAACGGATATAATTGACCGTTATACTCAATATGATCCATAATATTACCTATACAAACAAATCACTAAAATCTTTCTTGGGTTTACCAAACGCTTGATTGAGACCTTTGCCTACTTCTGTGTTGTCCATAACTGGCCCATCATCCACAATATCAGTCTGTGCTGTCTGCTCGACATCATACAGTCTCATCTTAGCTCGATCAACACCAATAACAAATCTCTTAAATAGAGTTGGATCATTGTATCTATTCTTTAACTGCTTAACCATTAACTGGCCAAGCTGTTCCATCTCGTCGCTGTTAATGATAGCAAACATAAAGTCAGCAGTGGCTGGTAGACCAAACGACTCTGACGTATCCTCTAATCCAAGATCGCTGTTACTGAATCCTGAACGCGTCGTCTGAGTCGCTGAGACGATCGGTACGTTCTTTTCGACAGCTAGCCCACGTAGCTCCTCTGCTATCGCTTTAATAAACGTATACGAGTTTATAGTGCCTCCTATCGCCTTTGTTCTACTGCTGCTACAGATGTTTAAGTAGTCAATATAAATGATGTCAGGAGTAAAGTTACGTTTGATCTTTAACTCATTTATCAGATGACGAAAGTGACCTGAATGAGCTGAGGCAGTTGGATATTCCTTAATGATAAGTCGACCAGGAGTCCTTTGACGCAACTCGTTAATCTTCTTATCGTACATATCCTTTGGAAGGTTTACAAGCTCATCGACCTTGACGTTAAGTAAGTTTGCATCGATACGTTCTGCAATTTTCTCTTCTGCCATCTCCATTGTGATGTACAGTACGTTCTTACCTTCCATCATATTGCTAGCAGCAAAGTGACACATCGCAAGAGACTTACCTACACCAGTACCAGCAAGGATAATGTTTAGAGACTTACGAGGAAGACCACCTTTGGTGATCCTGTTCATATAATCAAGATCAAAAGGCACTCGCTCTTCTTTGTGATGGTAGAAGTCAAATCGTTGCTGATAGTCTTCTATGAAGTCATGACCAATGTGGTTGTCGAAAGACACAGCAAGTGCTTCAGACAGTACTTGTGGAATAGCTTGCTTAGTCTTGTTCTTATTCTTGCCATCTATGATATGGATTGATTCCATAATGGCATTGTATACGGCTTTCTCTTGACAGAACTCTTCGGTCTTGTCAACAAGCCATTGTTCGTTTACATCGTCGTCTAGCTTTAGCTGCTCGACTTGTGATACGGTGTTGCTATAGTCAGCCTCACTTAGTGAGTCTGTATTCTCCAACTCAATGTACAATGCATCCTTAGATGGAGGTACATTGTACTTCTCCATGTACTCCTTGATCTTAGTTACAAGTAACCGATCAGTAATCGTTTGGAAGTATTCTTCTTTTAGGAAAGGTAATACTTTACGAGCGTACTGCTCACTGTGGATTAGCTGACTAAGAATGCTCGTCTCTATTGTCATCAAAAACTTTATCCTCAATCATCTGCACTAGAATATCACCTAGTGTATTCTCGAAATGTTTACCACTTGCCTCACCCTTGAGGATGTTGTATGTGTAGGAAAGGACACCATCTTCAGATATCTTAACTACATCGTAGGTGTATACTACGTTCTCGTACTCACCTTCTACAATCATAATAGGGCATACGCTTTTATCATCCTTGGCTTCAAGGACAGCATACTTTGGTGTCATACTGCTAGTTCGTCTTCTTCGAGCTCGTAGTCGTCAGTAGAGCCGTAAGTAAACTCCATCCTAGCAGCTTCGTCAATGCGAGCAAGTAGCTCGTCAGTGAAGTACTTAGTAGGCTCCTTTAAGATTGCCTTAGCGTATACCTTTGCACCATCAGGCATTTCAAACCTATTCGCTACCTTCTTCACAATCTCATACTTCTCAGCAAGCTCAAGAAGACCGTAGTACCTATCAAGGCCCTTATCATATGTAAGCAACACTTCGATCTGCTTGTTCTCTTTGGTAAGACGTGACTTAGCCATCCTAACCTTAATGATGTTACCAATTACATCCTTACCATCCTTTTCCTTCTTTTTAGATAGGAAACAGATCTGAGAGGCCGTATATTTAAGACCACTACCACCAGCCATCTCTTTAGTTGGAATGTAAGATCCTACAACTTCGTATACGTGATTGGTAACCAGCATTGGTACGTTAGCTTTGGCTAGCTTTAAGTTAAGTACTCGGAACGTAGCCTTGAGAGTAGCAGCCTTAGTCATGTCACGGGTCTCACTACCGGCTGCAGTATCCTCAACCTCTTTAGTAGTAGATAACTGACCAAGCGAATCAAGCACCATCATCATAGGGGGCTTATCACCAGACGTGTTGTTATAGTTGTCAAGGATTTGAAGTGCTGTATGACGGAACCGTTGAATAGTATCTGGCTCACTGATGATCACTCGATTGGTATCAATACCTCTCTGCTTCATCATCTCTTTAGTAACAGCTGCCTCGGTGTCAAAGTAGAACACCGCACCATCATGATGGTCATCAAGAAACTTCTTGACTACACCCATCACAAAGAAGGTCTTACCAGTTGCAGACTCACCAGCGAATGCTGTAATCTTGTTGTTAGGAACACCACCAAAGATACTACCGCTAAGAGCAGCGTTTAGAATATAGCTACCGGTATCGATGTTACCACTATACTCAGCACTTGCTAATCCATCTTCAGCAATGGTTGTGTTTTCATCATTAAGTTGTTTTACAATATCACGAAAGAAGTCACTCATTGGATTCCTCATTATTCAGTTTGTCAATAATCTTTTTCTTTAAGCGTTGCAGTGAACGCTTCTCTTGTTTGTTTTCTAAAGTGTTCCGGTGAGTATACAGGTCTACCAGCTTTTGATCAACATCCTTTAACATACTTTTTAGCTGATCTTTAGAATTAGTAGTATTAATTACTTCCCACTCGGCAACCTCATGATCATCTAATTGTTCGTCTTCAACCTGAACAGTTTCTGTCAACCAGTCATCGTCAATTTCACCAACAACAACAGCCTCGGTCTCTCTTAATGGCTTAGGAGACTTGGGCTGAGTCAATGTCATATTAGCTGCGATGAGCAAAAGAACAGCGAGTGGGTCGAATACAAAGACAATAAGCAAAATAACCCAACGTACGGCTTCATCAAAAAAGTCACGAGCTTGATCTCCATAGATTAGTTCAGCAATATATTTTAAAGGACCAACTTCGACCTCGATTGCCAATTTCTCCTGCTGCAACGGAGTGAGTTCTTCTTGGATAGACTCGATGCGACTGTACGCAGCATCGATTGTCCTGTTGAGAAGATCCCTCTCTTCCTGTTGACTTTGGCGAACTGCAATCGAACCTGAAGGACCACGAATTCTGTCGTACTCGATAAGGGTCTCGACTTGTTGATCCAATTGCGTGAGTACCGTTTCTGAATCTCCAATGATTGCTTCTTGTCTCGCGATCTGGCGTTCCAGGTTGGTAATCTGAAGTTCATTTGTGCCACCTACTGATATAGAATGTTCCAAGTGTGCCTTTGACAGAAAGCCAAAGATACCCATTGAGGTAATAAACATCAACACTACTACTGCCGATGTAAGATATGACTTTAGCAGGAAAGGTACTTGCTTCCAATTACGATACAGCCAAGAGGCGGTAACCAACTTACCTGCTTCCAATACACCACCCATAATAATAATGGCAGTGGTTGCACCAGAGAAGATAGCAATCAATCCTGCGATACTATACCACGCTGCTACACCTGAGATAGCAAGCGCCATAACAAGAGTTATGAGACCCATTACTGGCCTTTGTAAATCCTATCAAGCATGTCTTGGAATGCCTCGATCTTCTCATAGCGATCAGGCCAGTATACGTATTCCTTGTTGCTGCTCTTTTTAAGATTATTAAGCAATGGTTGAAACGCATCATAAAGACGAGTCAATCTTGCTTCTAGATCTGCTGCTGTTGCAGAAGTAGACTGTACTTGTTGATGCGCACTTTGGACTGCTTCAAGTTCTTGCTCGTCTACAAGACTGAATCCAAAGTCGAACGCACTGTGAATATTATCGCTCATTAGAAGAATGCCTCCAGAGTTGCCCTAGGTTCTACATCCCAACCCACAGCATCCAAAATACTCTTGACGGGTTCAATAAAAGCCTTCTCAAACTGGGTGTCGTAATCCACGTGCTCACGTACACCAAACTCTTCAGGCAAGATTTGAGAAAATGCAATGACATTACTCTGTACCCTGTTAGGTTGTTTCAAGTAACAGAACTTAATCTTCTCACCTGAATATATCTTCTCATATTTATTGTTGAGCTGATGTTGATCCACGTAAAAATTGTATGTCAAAGCAGCACGTACTTGTATAGGCGTACCCTTCTTAAACAGCGTTACACTGTCTTTATAGAACGGTAAACGGTTAACAGAGCGTGGAAACGCAATATCCTCAATAGGCATTTTTGCAAACTTTTCACGAAGCTCTCTGATGTAGTTCTGTACTTGAGGTTCCTCTTGTTCCAGGATAACCTTCAATGTATCTTTAAACATCAGACGACATACTGCTGGAGTAGATGACCTAACAGCCTCGATACCCATCATCTTGAGCTTAGGCTCTTTGTACTGGACACCCTCACTGTTATGTACGTTTAGCACGTAGTGCTTCTTTCCAGTCCACACACCCTTAGATGCAATAACTTCCCGAGCCATTACCATCTTTTGTTCGTAAGCGTTAAGATAGTCTTTTAACTTACTGTATGCAAGATCAAGCATTGGCTCAATCTTTTCTGTAGCGACCTTATCAAGAAACTTAACAGGATCCTTTGGCTTGGCTTTCTCAACAAGACCACCCATGTTAATGTACAGCGAGTCAGTATCGATAGCAATCACATAGTCCTTGTTGTCTGTACCAAGCACCTTATTCATGTATTGGTTGAGATGCTTCTCAGCCCAGCGGATAGTCAGCTGACCACTAATAGTAATACCTTCAGCAATACGAATGTCATAGTATCTGAAGTACTCATTGGACATAGCACCATAAAGGCTGTTCATTAGAATCTTGATAGCCATCTGTTTGTTATCAAGAGTTGTTACTTCTCTTTCGAGCTCGTATGATGATCCTTCGTCTTGAATCTGCTGTTCAACTTTTAGCATCTGCTTCTTGTATCCTTTACGTTCATCGTAAAGGTCATTAACAAGCTGAGGAAATAGTCCTCTCTCCGTGACGTTAAAGAACTGACCAGTGCCAGCCATACAGTGCTCTGGTGCAATGTCTAGTTTGTTCTGATCAAGCAGATACTCTACAGACGATTCATAGCTACCGTTTGTGTTGTCACGTTTCAATAGATCGAACGTGTGCACCTTATCGACAATAGTCTCAGGTGACATATTGTACTGCATAATAATATGAGGATACAGACTATTTAAGTCAAATGACATTACCCAGTCGTGCATACCGACTTGAGGATCCTTAACGTGAGCACCTTCGATCTTACGTTCCTTGGTGTTGTCGCGTTTAGGTGGACAAATGATTCCTCGGTTACGTAGCTCGTTAAAGATCAGAGCATCCCATACACCTACAGATCCAAACGCATCAGCATAGTTTACCTTGCCTTTGTATGCAATAGTCATACACAGTGTTGCAAGACCCATCTTGTCTTCAAGACGATCTACGATCTCAACGTCCTTGATGTTATAGTCGATAAACTTTTGGAAGTCGTTTAGGTACAGAGCATTGAGCGATCCATACTCGCTATAGTCAATCTTACTATCACCGAGCACTACGTGAGCGATATGATCTAGCTTGTATGATTCTTGAGTACCGTAGCTATATGCAAACTTCTTAAACAGATCAAGGTAGTCAAGTTGCTCGAGACCGTTTATCTCAAATACCTCAACTTCATTCTGTCCAAGCTGTAATGTACGTTGTCTGATTGGATTACGCATGTCGTGTATCCAAGGAGACAGCTTGTTAGCATGACCATCACCAAGCACTTTGTTAATACGGTTAACTAGATACACCGTATCGAACATCCTACTGTTCCATCCAGTAACTACATCTGGATAATTAGATGCCCACTGATCCATAAATTTATGAAGTAGTTCAGCTTCATTAGCACACTTCGTGTACTGAACTGTTAAGTGGTTAACAATAGAGCTATCGTGATCCCAGTCACCCATACCCCAAACGTAGTACACGTTATCGATATTGTTCTTGATGGTGATTGCAGTGACAGGGTGGTTAGCTTCTTCTGGTCTAGGAAATCCTTGATCAGACTGAACCTCGATATCAATTGACGTTACATTAATGACGTCTCTATCGAATTCGATTACGTTTCGAAACACATCGCTAATAAACTGCTGAATGAAGTTAGTGTTGCCGTGTATCTCAAAGTTATCAACATCACGGTGACGTTTGAGAAAGTCACTAGCATCATGAATAGACTCAAAGTCCATCTCACCAAGATAAGAACCTCTCAGTGATTTGAACTGTGTTGGATCAGGACTTGCAACGTACAGAGTTGGCTTGTACTTTACCTTCTTCTGGATACGTTTACCACTGTTGTATCCACGAAAGTGAATGTAGTTACCAGATCTGGTTACACTAGTATAGAAAGGTTTACTCATGGATAGGAGTATACGCTAAAACTAATTAAGAGACAAGCACAGAATCAGGTGTAATAATTCCACCAAACATTTTCTTGTGTTGGTTAACAAGACTGTTATCTGGTTCTGCTACAAACACAACCATGTCTTTGTTGATCATCAAAGGATCTTTGGTGCTGAATGGACTGTACGGTACAAACTGTACACTGCTTTGCTGGGTGGGAACAACCACCACTGCATTTTGAAATTCGAAGGAGTGGTCTTTGTCTTCACAATCACAAAGTACATCTTCACCTGATAACATACGAACAATTTTAACAGCCATAATATATTCCTTGAAGAGGCCCCGAAGGGCCTCGGGTTACATAAGCAGGTTGATTGAATACACGTAAGTGAATCCCACTACTACAGTCAGCATGTAGATTCCGTATGTATTTAACCTGCGCCAGACTCGCGGTTTCATTTCTCCTCCGTTAGTAACTCTGTTCCGATTGGAATTAAACGGGGACGCTTTTCTTCTGGGACTTCTACTCTTAGGTCAATAACGAGTAGGCCGTCAATGAAGTCAGCTCCATCAACGACAACATGCTCAGATAGTCTAAAGGTGCGGGTAAACTTCTTAGCAGAAATTCCGCGGTGGAGATACTCACGTTCAACCTCTCCATCACCCTTTCCACCAGCTACGACCAGTATCCCGTCTTTTACCTCTACGGTCAACTGCTCTTTGTTATACCCAGCTAGGGCAAGCTCGATTGAAAAGTGTGTTTCATCTTTCTTGACGACATTGTGCGGAGGATATAGCTTGTTGTCTGCCATCTCTGACAGTCGCTCTATCTCAGACCATACGTGGTCAAATCCGATGAAGTGTGAACGTGGAAACGAAAATGCTTTAGTTGCTACCATTGTGGTGCCTCCTTAGTTAAAAGCAAGGTTGTTGTCTACTGACCGGACCATCCGCATCAGCATTATTATTTATACAGGAAATAGCCATCCATGGCAACATTTATCTAACAAATTTCATTTTTTAGGATTGTTTGTAGTAAAGATACAACTTGAGAAAGTACTGAAACTTTATTGGTTGGTGTGCAGGATCTGGACACTGAGGAAACATTTCAAGGAGACCCTTTACGATCTCCTCTTTAGTCATTGCTGCCATTGTTGTTGCAACAGGCTAGCTTCTTCAATGGTCGAGCAAAGTTGAGAACGACTGATGGTACCATCAATCTTTTCCACAACCACATATTTCATAACAGTATCGGTCGTTTCACTTAACCATTCGTTGATAATTACTTCTTTCGACCGATTGTGTACTTCGCTTCCAGTGTCCATTCGTCTTTGTCCTTGTGAGGGATAATTTTGATTTGCGACATTGGAGCTATTGGATCAGCAGACTTATCAGGATCTACTAATTTTATAAGGCCCCAGTCACTCAGCAAGTTTGCAATAGTATTTCGTCTGGATATATCACCTGTATCGAAATTGGCGGGCTTACCATCTAGTGCAAACAATTCTTTAAAATGTACAATATAGTACCTGCCCTGCTTATGCAGAACATGACATGATTGATACAGTGTTTTATCTTTGCGAGATGCAATACCGATACGTGTAAGAGTCTCACGTACCTTTAGAAAGTCATCTTGTTCATTTAGAGTTACTTCAACCATCTGATCTACTGATACCGTCATTCAATCCACCCTTACGCTGACGCTCTATTATTTGAGTTATTTGGTCTTTGGTAAGTAGGCTTACAACCTGACGTGCTTTGTCCTGGCTGTATCCATAATAATCCATGACAGCTTCGACATCTTCATCAGGTTGCGCTTTAAACCACTTGCTAAAACGCTTTTTCTTTCTTACGATATTTATAAGAAAGTCAAATTGCATCTTATTTTCTAAGTGGTGGTGACGGTTCATCTCATTAGCAAGATAGACTGTGTCTATAAAGAACGACAGTCCTCTGTTAACAAGATAGGGTGGATACAGCTTCTCGGCTAGCTCTGGGTTCTCGCTATCTTCGATTACATTTTGTTTTGTATCGTTGATAGCATTTAAGTAGTCAAAAGGATTCATACCCAATCAACTTCCATCATTAGCTCAGTCATACAAGCTACGTTATTAATCTCGTGATCAGCTACAAACGCAGCCTTGTATTGATAGTCAGCAAGCGTGACTACTAACTGAGGAATGCTTTGAGGTTTGACATACTGCGAGGCGTTGTCATACAGCTGCCTATACAGTTGAGCGGTATCAATATCCTTATGATCTGCAATCCACTTACGCATATCTACAAACTTCTTATTCTTTAGGATACTAACCAGGTCTTGTATGTTACTGCTATGGTTAGCAAGAATACCACTGTCGATACTACCGGTAACACTGTACCTTTGAAGTTCGTTGATTACACGCCTAAAATCCGGGAAGTATAAGGTGATAAGCTCAGCTAGGGTCTTCTGATCGTATTTGACGTTTTCTTCGCTTAGAATCGCTTTGACACGCTTAAACAGCTGGCTAGCCATAGAGGCTTTGTCTTTACCATTTATCTTGAACTCGATCACACTACAACGAGAGTGCAGAGGATCAATAATACGGTTCTTGAAGTTACAGGTAAGAATGAACCCACAGTTACTACTAAACTCCTCCATGAAGTTTCGTAGAGCTGGTTGAGTAGACTGTGGGTTCAAGTAGTCAGCCTCATCAAGTATTACATACTTTCGGCTGCCAGTGAATGAGATAGTAGACGCAAAGTCCTTTATCTCAGTACGCAGTGTGTCAATATTACCATTCATAGACCCATTGATTACAATATAATCAACATTGAGTTGCTCACACATTGCTCTAGCAACTGTAGTCTTACCAACACCAGGACCACCTGTCAGTAGTAAGTTGGGTACATTATCCTGATCTACAAACTGTTGAAACGTCTGCTTGAGATCATCAGGTAGTATTGTATCACTAATAGTTTTAGGTCGATACTTCTCGACCCATAGAAAATCTTTTGACATCACAATAACTCATAATATAAAAAAGTAATTAGCTTTTCAGACTGTATAGTGCGACACCACATGCACCAACGGTCAGCAGCAAAAACCACAATGCTAGCGCTCCCATAGCTTCCTCCTATCCTTGTCCTCTGTACTTCTTGAAGCCTCGTTTACGAGACTTGTTCATAGAACTCGTCTTTATCTTACCTCTACCAATACTGGTACGCTTGCAATTACCGTCCCTGTTTAAGCTACCAAATTGAAGAGAAGATCCAACCTTCTTAGCCAACTCTATTGTCCTCCAAAGTATGATGAACCTTCCATAGCAATCCAGTATGTCAAAGATCCATCTGTTAATGTAAACTGTGCCAACCTCTGTGTAGAGATGGTCACGTTATATGTTCCAGCAATCAGTTTGAGGTTCTCTACCTTGAACACAACCTTGAACTGCTCGCTTGTCTTACCAACCTCATAAGAAAACTGATGAGCAGTTGTGTTCTTAGTATTGGTTGCAAGCACCTTAATTGTTTCACCATCACCCTGAATGATAAGCTCAGGCAGACCCATTACAGATGCTGCTTGTAGTAAGTGCTTCAATACTTTATCACCAAGATCAAACTTAATTGGTTGGTCTGGTAGCGTTACTGCTTTGTCAGGTGGTATGGTAACCATCGACTTATCAGCATAGAAGTACTGACTACTTGCTTTGTTATCATCGCTAATAGAAACGTAGTACGTATCAAAGTCAAAGTCTGGCTCATCAAACAAACTAACTACACCAAGAAACTCACTGAGATCGTATATAGCGAACTCTCGTGGAAACTCTTCTTGGACAGCAGCTTGAGCAAGCACCGTCTTATTCTGAGACACGGTTCGAACTATGTTACCCTTGGACACACACAACGTTGGGTTGATGGTAGAGAAGTTCTTTAGTACTTGGAAAGTACGTTGTGTAAGTTTCATCGCTTGACCTTCTTAACCTTATTAACATCAGCAGTAGCCGATGCACCTATCTGAGCGAGGTGTACCAGTGAGCCACCGAAGAAGTAGGAACCCATATGATTTGTCTTCATCCAAGGACACAGCCAAACTTTGATACCAGCCTTACGAGCCCACTGACAAAACATATAGTCCTCAGAAAGGTATCGCTTACTCTCTTCGTCAATCACAGTATCGAAGTAAGCGGTGATCTCACGTGACCCATCAAAGTCTTTGGTACGCACATGGTCTGGTAGATACTTCTGTTGTGGGTATGCTTCGTCAAACTTTTCAAACGCTCGCTTTTGGACCATCATAAAACCAGTACCACCTTCTAGTACTTCAACTGGCTCGTTGAGTTGGAATGTGCCAGATCCAGCAGCTGGGTTAAACACGAAGTCTCCAACAAAGTTGTCCAGTTCGTTTGGATTGTCGTCAGCATATCCTCGATCGACAGCGTCCTTGATCTTCTCCCAAGCAATTGTCTTCTTAGGATAAGGAGCACATAAAATATCGTATTCGCTTTCTTCACTCATTAGAGCAAGCATAGCAAGGACATCATTGAAGTCAAATCCAATATCACTGTCCAAGAAGATCATGTGAGTACAATCTGATCGCATGAACGTATCAACACAGTAGTTACGTGCCCGGGTGATCAATGACTCGTTAAACAGGTAGAAGAAAACTAAATCTACTCCATACTTTGCAGCTGCCTGCGCAAGGTCAGTTGATGACTTAGTGTAAGTACCAGCACACATACCACCATACATTGGAGTACACACCATTAGCTTTCGCTTACGCAGCTCTTCAATACTAACTTCAACTTCCATTAACTTTCTCCATACTTTTGATCGTGCTGCTTACCGATACCATAATCACCATCATATTGGTTCAGCGCCTCAGCTTTAAATAATAAAAATTGACCTACACGTGTCCCACGTTTGATTCTAATCGGTCCATTGTTTACATGAAGGACACCAGCCATTACACCCTCATATCCAGAATCGTACAAACCAGATGTAATGAAACAACCATTACGATTGAGACTTGATCTAGTGATCACCCACCCGGCTTCATCATCGCCGATGGAGACAATACCTTCCATTATAATTTCATAGCTACCAGGATCCAGCCTCCACCAATGATCAGTAGGTTGAATCTCTCTTGATTCTCTATGAGCCTTTTCCTGTTCGCTAATTACAAACACCTGACCATACGTTTGGAATATCTTATCCACACGCAGGTCAATTGCATTTGGTTGTACTTGATCGACGTCGAACTTACTTAGGGACGATTTCGAGTTTGGTGATGCTAGATGAATCATCGTCAAATGTGTCCTGTGTGAAATACCATAACAAAACAATATAGTGGATTGCTTTAAGCAAATCCTTCTTATTGTGTCCTTCCTTCTTACCATACCGCATCAAATACTTGATAGCAGTATCCCGACACGTAGTATCGACAGACCCGAGGGTCTGCCATACGTCAATCGTCTGAATATTATTCTGCTCTTTACCTGCTAGCTCACCAACATAGTGACCTACGTAAGTAGATTCAAGGTAAGTTAATGCTTCGGCTAGAATTTCATCTTCATTAAATCTAAACTTCTCACTCATTAGAACAAAGTCCGTCAATATAAGCCATGTTGTCAAGCGCCAAATCTACTAGGCTACTATCAGTGGTATGGTGGTTAAAGTCAACCTCTAATTCAAATTTTCCATCTATTAAACCAGTAGGTGATCCATCGAAACGTATACCGTTAAGACCAGTCCATACAGCAGCACTACTGTCCCAAGTATCGATAGGGAAGTGTTTAACTAGATCAATCTCGTTAGGCCCATCAACCATACCAAGCATATGGATCTTCTTCTTATTCATTACTACGTTACCAAAGAAGCCCATACGCGTCAACTTTGTCAGTACTTTCCACCGACTAACAAATCGTTGTAGCTTATTATCCTTTTCTACTCCATAAGCATTGGGCACGCCTAGGATAGAAATACCAATGTAGTCTACATGATGGATCCTTGATGCCCACAAACAAGTCTCGAGGTAATCTCGGATGTTACCAATCTCAGACTGTGGTACAAAGAAGGTACCAAACCCAGCTTCACGTAACTGAGGTGCCATGAAGCAAGCTGCACTAATAGTACGCTGACCTGACTCACCTGGATAGTCTGACATTACAATGTAGTCCGCATCGATCTTCTCACCCATCTCAATCAGCTTGTTAGATGGGTACATTTGACGACCTTGCTTGTACATCTCGAATGCACTGTTATCCAGAATGTAAGTTAAGCCACGATTGTTCTTCTTGAGATCACTATAGAACTTGACATAGTCTGGATCGTCTTCTACAAGATGAGCTAGTAGCAAATGAGTCTTACGACCTTTGACTAGATCGAGGTGTGGCGTTGGTGCAATATGACAGAAGTCAATCATAATAACAAGTCGCTCCGTTCTCTCCGTCTTCACTCACAGTTATGGTTAGCCTACGCTTAGGATAGTTAACATGAATATAATCAGCTAGATCATCAGCCATCATTTCACACGATCGATGGTTTAGCTGTAGCGTGCCCTTTTCATATAGATTTTCTAGCTCTCTTTTAAACAGAATAAACTCAATATCCCTATCATCATGAAACACTTCAATCTCTACTTTAAAGTGAAACATATGACGATGGGGGTGTTTAAGAAACTCTACACCAGCAGGTGCATCAGGGTAGCAGTGGATACCTTCTTTCTGAAAGGTTACCCATATACGCTTGTTTGCTCTCATCATGATATATCCGGATATGTTCCAAACGGGGCTTTAGATATTACATCAGGTAGATCAGAAGGTCCACCTTTTTCTATCCACCTATTTGATATAATGTGAGTCATGAACTTATCGACAATTACCATACGCCACCCAAGACCTCGTTCAGAAACATGATCGTAGATACCGTCCGGTACATTAACAAGTAACTTTTTATTAATATGACGTTTGCTGAATATCCTATCAACTGTGTCTTTACCTAAGATATTCTTTAGATTCATTTACGAATCTTATTTTTTATGTCATTGCCTTTTTCTGCTGCAGCCCAAGCCATTGCAGCTATTTGTCTGACACTAGTAATGTCATTGCAAATAGTGTGCTTATAGTGCTCACGTTTAGCTGTAAAATCCCAGTGCTTGTCGGCCCACTTGCAATAAGCATCCCTGGCCTCTTGCAGATTCATGCGCTCGAATTGTGGAAAGTTGCGAATTGCTTGATCAATAAACATAATATACTCCTTATCACCCGACAGCGTTGGCAACTGCGCCCTGCTGTAATTTGATGTTGTTGTAGAACTCTTCCTTAATAGAAGCACTATAGAATTGGCCACGTAGTACGCAAGTCTGTGTTAGAGATGAATGAGCACATACACCTCGGTTCTCCATACAACCGTGAGTACCTTGAATGTATATGCCTACGTCCTCACTACCAGTAGCCATCATGATCTCGTCTGCAATGTTACGAGTAAGCTCTTCTTGCAAAGTACCACGACGAGCACACCACTGAGCAATACGTGCATACTTGGACAGACCAATTACCTTAACACCAGGAATGATTCCAATGTAAGCGGTACCGCGTACTGGTTGGTGATGATGCGAGCACATAGACTTTAGCTCTGCTCGTACTACAAGCATACCAGTGTAACGGTCTTCGGAGTTGTCGTTAGGGAATGCAGCTACACGAGGACGAGCATGATACCGTCCTTCCATAAGCTCGTTAATATACATCTTAGCAAGACGACGAGGTGTGTCTGCACTGTTAGGATCTTCTGGATCAATCACTAAGGCCGTAAGTACATCCTCAAAGGCAAGCTCAGCCTCATCAATTAAGTCCTCCAACTCATCCTCGCCAATGAAGTCACTAATGTTATCGCCAGCCCAATACCGCCGGCCGGCCTTCTCTAACCGTTCACGAATCTTATCACTAAATCTCATTTCTTCTCCCAAGGGAACACATACCAAACGTCACTATCCGCTATCTCACCATAAAAAGCAACATCTTTAAAAGAGCTACTCCACTTTTGGTATAGGACAGCTACACTATAAGAATTTTCAAAAACATTTTGTGTTGTTACTTCAGTTAAAGTCCGACCACTATCGTTAATGTCATCAACGATTAGACTGTACTTGTCGGTTGTAAACTTTTCGTTAACAGCACCGTCGCGGGTTTGCCACATAAGCGGTACTAACGGAATATCGAGTAGGTGTGATAATTGAACACCAGGAATAAGCCCCCCTCTACCAAGAGCTACAATCTGTTCGGGTTTACCCTTTTCGTTATCAGTATGCGTAAGGACAGATTCCTTAATACTCATAACTTTATTGGACTTGATCTTACGTGCAAGTTCTCTCATTGCCATACTATAGTCGCACCAGCACACCTTTTCGATGACTGGCATCTCAACTTCAAAACTCATATAAGCTCTTCACCCCACTCACGATGACCTTCACGGAAAGCCATATTAGATTGCGTCTCACGTACCTCTACTCGGAAGCACCACAGACGTTCGGCTTCTGCTTGACCCCAGTAATCGGGAATGTAAACGCCATTAACAAAACGGTACAATTGATCAGCAAGTCCTTCACATCCTAACTTAGGAAGGATAGTTAAGCGAGCCATCTTCTTTTGCTCAAGCAATTTGTATGTTTCCATTTCTGGATCGTCTTCTGCTACAAGCAGAGTGTGGTCAAACTGATCCTTTAGAATAGCCTTTAACTCTTTCAAGCCACCATAGTCTGCACACCAGTTGCGTGCATCTAGG
>Ga0222718_10001295_pt1 | contig 24251 bp, 35 predicted proteins | sample C33_27DmetaG_FD_165045 | JGI IMG/M metagenome (GOLD analysis project Ga0222718, IMG submission 165045) | Estuarine water microbial communities from San Francisco Bay, California, United States - C33_27D | ecosystem: Environmental > Aquatic > Marine > Unclassified | place: USA: California...
ATATGGTTGGGGCTAAAGAACTGTGCCGTGAGCAACAACGAGCGTAGTCTAGGTTGAGATGAGGGGCTACCGATATACTAGTAATCTAGTTATGTTCTCTCTCAATGTTGCTCAATTAGGTAAGTTAGGATTTCAAACCTTTAAGATGAAGTCTAGGTTTTGTATATTTTGCCTCACTAAAATATACAAATTAGGTACACCAACAGTTGCGTTGGCGTGGAGTTGCCTAAAAATATCAAGAGCCAGTCCAGTAGGGCAAAAAGTACGAAATGCCTGTCATGGTGGTACTCTGGTTTTTGATTAAAATGCGTTTTCTCACAAGTTTCGGCTTGTGCCTTGCTAGAGGGGAATACATGGAAACAGAACTAGCAACGCAGACCCGTGAAGCGTGGTGCGTGGTATTTGGGTAGTTATGACTATATCCTTTGTCCATGTATCAAGTGTCACGAAACACGGGTCAGGAATTTAAACTGAAAGGAAAACAATGATAGGTAATATAACTGAACGAGAAGATAAATTATGCTCATTATTAGCATGGTTATCTTGTCATGTAGATGAAGACATAGAGTACAAATCAAAACATGTTAAACAATCCTTAAACAATGCCGTTGATTATCTTGAAAGCATTGGTTGGTATGATTTTAATTCAAACAGAAAGGTTAAAAAATGAGTTATTCAATAGCTAATATTACATTCGTCAAATATGATGATGAAGGCAATGAAATCTGTGATTTAAAAGGTAATGTAAAACAATTTACATTTAAAGATCATATCGATTGTAGTTATATCTGCGATTCAATAACAGATGATGAGGTCGAGGAAATATGATTAGACACATTTATAGATTAAGGGAATATGATGATACAACAGGTGATGAATTAATTCAGTATGCAACACACAAGGAGCATTTAGAAAAACAGTTGCCTACTGTAAGTCCAGATCAAGAAATTACATTAATTGAATTTGACGCTAACGATATGGAAGATTTGGTTAATCAACTCAATAACAAAGAAACAGTAGTCATATGAGTAAAAAATTTACAATGGTACAATTTGAAGTAATGGATGGAGAAAATACTTATCATCAAAATCATATTTTTTTTACAAGCGATTTTCAAAAAATGAGTGACCCTGAATTGATTGCATATTTTTATGAGGGAGATAAAAACATTAAACTAAGAACTGAAAGTGAGGGTGTCTATTGGCTCTATGATGAAATGCGTACTTGTTTCGTACGAAAAATTTATCCCGTTGGCTTAGTCGATTGTATGTTATTAAATAGTTATGGGGTCGTGAGCCGTGTTCCGTCAGAAGAAGAAATTATCTTCAAGAAAAAAAATAATATTGTCCAATTTACAAAACGAACATTACATGAAAAAAGGTAATAAAATCAATACATTATTTTATTTGACATATCTTATGAAATCTTATAATAATAATAAACGAAAGGGGGTGCTATGGCACTAAAATTAAAAAACTACAAACGACTAAAAGCAGATTTATTTGATGTATTCGTTAATGAGTTTGAATCCAATAAAGGTCATTACACAGATAAAAAAGAATCAGATAAAATGAACGCAACACACCGATACTTACAGAAACTAATAACGAAACATGGATATAAAAAAGAAACAAGCGTTAGAGATACTAACGAAAAAACAACAGGAACTCGTTAAGGATACTAGAGATAATATTCTTGGGTCACAAACATTTACGGCATTAGAAAATTTATTCAATGTTGTAGATGTTGAAATTAAAAGGTTTGAACAATCGCATATGTTACAATCCGCTATGGATAATGCATATAAGATTATACAACAAAATAAGAGAAAAAAATAAAATGAAAAAACAAACAATTAATATAGAAAGGAAACATGAGCCACGATTTATTAATATTTAGTTTATTTTTGGCATTAGCAATAATTTTATGAGTAGCATTGAAAATACAAAAACATTTTTAAGAAAACTTGAAGAGAAAAAGAAAGTAAAAGTAAATTGGGAAACAGGGGAAATAACATTATGCGGAAAAGACAAACAGGAAAACGAAAAGCTATATCGCAAAATAGCTTTCTCAAGTCCACAAGCGTGTCTGAACGCCCTGCAAAAAAGCTAGATATATCTGGTTATTATTTTGACGGGAAACAACAATATACGATTTGGGAAAAAAGAAGATAATGCCAGAAATTTTAAAACTAAAAGAAGTTTTTATTTATTTTGTAATTAATAAAAAATCTAAAAAAATTATTTATATAGGTGAAAGCCAGAATGGAAGATCAAGAGTACAGTTAAGAAGATTTAATGATAAAATTTATGATGTTAAAGTAATTACATCTAAAAAAATTAAATGTTTAAATAATTATTATTTTAGAAGATATTATGAAACAAGGTGGATATATAAATTTAAACCAAAGTATAATGGTGGTAAAGATAATAAAATAAGTACACCACCTAGTTTAAATCTATTTTTAATGAAGATGTTTTTATGGAATGAAAATCCTCAAAGAGATTGGATAGTACCCTTCTCAAAGAATTGTCCGTTTAAATGTAAGTTTTTAAATAACACACAAAAAACAAATAAATATATTTACAATGGCTATTCAAAAGTTTGGAATGAAATTGATTTAAATAAAAAACTTTTTATTAATAATCAAAAAGCATTTGATTATATATTAAATAATAAAATAGAAAAAACTTTAAAAGAAAAAACAAGAAAAACATTTAGAACAAGAGAAGAAAGAATTCATAATTAGTATGAAAGTTATTAAAAATAATAAAAGAATCAAATGGATATATTAAAAAGAATTATATTGTGTAAAAAACCAAAACCTGAACATTGGTTTGCGTATTTTTTAATCGCAGGATTCAGTTTTGTGTGTGTCATGATATTACAAGTTTTAGGCTCGTGAGCCGTGATTGGACGGCTCGGGTACATAATTGGGTGTCCCTTAGGGTCTAAATGCCCTCGTACGAGGCTCTAGAGAGAGGGTAGTAGCAGTTGGGGGACTCTACTACCCTTGTAAATTAAATCTTGCATTGTTTCAATACTCGTGCTAAATTCCTTTTTGTAGTAGTTATTTCTAACTACTCCCTTTCAGAAAAGTTGTTTAAACATAGGGTAGAGGTGACTCGTTCTCCTCTACCCGATTTTTATGGGTTTATTAGTAGCATTTGAAACAAGTCGTCTAAGATACTCAACGACTTTTCTAAGTTCTCGTCTACCCTCTTTTGTCGGAATCGTTTTTAATTTTTGGTAATTGTCATTATATTTTTTCCATTTAATTTGTCGGTCAGTAAATATAATTTTATTTTTTTGTAATGCTCGTGTGTATTGTCGTCTAACATCATCAGGTTCGAGTTCTGCGAAATAACATACTTGTTTAAAATCTTCAGTATTATCCATGATCCAATGATGAGCTTCCATTTTAAGTAGTGAGCTTTTTCGATCGGATAAGTTCAAAGCAACATCACCAATGGCATTATTGATGACGGCTCTCCACATTTTTACTTCTTTGGGTAAATCTTGCTTGACCATTTCGGTCGCAAAATTAATGCCCATAACGTTTAATAAGTCTTGATAATAGCTCATGATGGTGTCTGATTAGCGATGGGGGTGCGTAGGCTGACATCAAATAATCGACATCTTTGTCGATTTCCAGCATGAGTGTGTTTATTTCTTGACGACTGAATTTAGAAAAGTCGATATCAGTGTCGTATAAAGTATCCTCAAATTTATCTCTAGGCATATGCCTATTGTAATGATTTTTTGCCATAGTTTAAAGTCCTTGACAGGACTAATTGATAATTCTTTTAATCCCGTCTTTGAACTTTTGTATGATTTTTTTGAGAAATTTGCAACGATTTATATAATAGGTATTTATGTCTTTTATTGCATTAAGTTCTTCTGAAAGGCGCTTATTTTCTTTCAGAAGAAGTTTAATTTCGTTGTGTAAATGCTCAAGACTTGCCATTAAGAAGTTTTTTCACGAAAGAATCTTTTGATACTTTCATCTTTTTCGCCTGAAATTCGACATAATCATCAACAAGTTTTGAGATCATAGAAGCGGGCGCTCTAAATTTATTTTTAGAAATTGCTTTTAAAATGTTGTAGTCTTGGATACGAACAGCTACAGATTTCCATTTATTGATATCCATTTTTTCTCCTTATTTTTCCCATTGTTTATCTTAATCACAGAGAGATATCAATAATTTTTTTTATGTGATATTCTCATTTTATGTCAGAATTTTTTGCAATATTTGGTATGCTATGTGTTGAAGCAACAGATAATTCTGTTGAATCTAGATGTATGAATTTCTGGGAAGAACCAGTTGTAAAATACAAAAAGATCGAACTGTGCGGTGCAGCAGCCAAAAGGCTTGGTAAACAAATCGAAGAAGATTTTAAAAAAAATAATTTGACCATTACCAAAATAGAGATATATTGCTTGCCTATTGACAAAACCCCACAAAAGAAGGTAAAATTATCTTATGAAGACTTATCGTGTCCAATGTCGTCTAGGCGGGCGTTTGATTGTCTCAGAGTTCCAAGGAGAGGATGATAAGGATATCCGACAAGACTTCATCAAACAGTTAAAAAAAGGAAACGCCTCTGTCTCGTATGAAAGCGTTTATAGACCAGACAGAATTTTCTTTTTTTACGAGGAGATAGCTAATGACAGCAAACAAAGACCTGTTGGCTAAAAAGATAGAGTTAGAATCTAAATGGAATAGATGCTATTTAGAAGCGGGTAAAGTTACCGTTGAAATGAAACCTATCGAAGAAGAAATCAGATTTGTTAGAAGACAAATGGTTTCTGCTGACATGGAAGATATTAGACTTGCTCAAAACGAAATACCAAGAGAAGATTTAATTCCTAATTACGCTTCCTAGCGTATAGGTCACTTGGTTCGTGAGCCGTGTTTCGGGTTTCCCGCTTAAGGATTCTTGTCGCTTAAAAATACTCAGCATACAAGTTGCGCAATAATATTTTTCTTTTTCTATAACGTGGGCAGTTTCCCCACATACAGAACATTTATGATTATGATGTTTCACCCCAATTATCACCGATGGCTACATCAACAACGCTTGGTACTTTTAATTTCATAGCTTGTTCCATGATTTGTTTGATATTGGTTTCATCTTCTTCAGTTTCAACATCAAAACATAATTCATCATGGATTTGTAATTTAGGACAATAACCTTGCTTATAACATTCTACGATTGCAAGTTTAGTTTGATCGGCTGCTGATCCTTGAATTAATCTATTAAGTGCTTTGTAAGTTTTGGCTCTTTTAATATTACCACGACCATATTTAGCAACAGCGTTCTCAAAAGTTTCACTTGTCCACAGACCCCAATCTCTTGGTTCCCATTCATCGAAACGACACTTACGGCCAAGCTTTGTTCTAATGACACCTTCTTCATCAGCTTTCTTCATACAACGATCAGACAATAATTTTACAAAAGGAACTTTACGATTATACTTTGCAATAATTTTATCTCCCTCTTCTCTTTCTAATCCAAGTGAGTTTGCTAATTTGTTCTTACCCATTCCATACATTAAACCTAAACCAATCGTCTTAGCTTGTTTACGATCAATACCGACTAAGTCAGCTACGGTTTGGTGAAAGTCGGCGGAAGCATTTGCGTACGCTTCAACCAATTCATTAGAACCTTCGTATCCTTCTCCAATCGAAGACGCATAGTGCACGACCAATCTTGGCTCTTGCTGTGAATAATCAAATGAACCCCACTTACAACCTGTTGTTGGCATAAATAGTCCACGAATCTTAGGCGCAAATTCTTTGTTTCTTGCGGGTAGTTGTTGTAAATTTGGGTTAGACATAGAGAGCCTACCAGAAACAGTACCGCCAGAATCAGAACGAAGTTGATTAATTTCTGCATGAATTTTTTCTTTATGTTGGTATTTAGTAATTCCAGTTAAGAAGGTGTTGTGAAATTTATTGACTTCTCTTGCTTGGACAATTAATTTAGAAATTTCATGAGGGGAATTAAATAAATAATTTTGTGTAAATGATGGCTCACCTGTTTTCTGTGTTCTTGGATAATCTATACCAAGCTTATCAAAAGCTTCTCCAATCTGACGTGCTGCCCAAATATCTATATCTCGGCCTGATAATTGTTTTATTTTGTGGAGCAAGTGTTTTTCTTGTTCCGCAAATTCTAATTTTAATGCTTCAGCTTTTTCTAAGTTAACATTAATTCCGTTAAATCTCATTTGAATTAAAATAGGTAGAAGATCAGATTCTAATTTCCAAATCGTTTCTAAGCTTTGAGTTCTAATTTCTGCTTTAAATCTCTGCCATAGAAGGAGCGTGAGCCGTGCATCTTGTTCTGCATAATGTCCAACATGTTCAGCAGGTAACTTCCACATCTCTGCTTTAGCATCAACACCATGAGCCGCTGCGGCTTCTTTTAAATCAGACTCAGCTTTAATTTCACCAAGATAATCGACAGACAATGCATTCAAAGAGTAACTCCAACGATTTTCATTAATCAATGCAGCAGCAACCATCGTGTCTACAATCTGGCCTTTGACTTCAATCCCTGATGCTTTAAGCCAGCCGACATCGTATTGAGCGTTATGAAATATTTTAGTTGCAGGTAAACTACAAACATCTTTCATGTATTGTTTAACTTGTTCAGGAATTAAGTTTCCTCCGCCATAATGACCAAAAGGAAAGTAACCTTGCCAACCTTCAACGGCTACTGCAAATCCGATGATTTCTCCTCTGCCTGATGCCCAACCTGCACCAAGTCCATTTGTAATTCCTTCATCTTTAGTTTCTAAATCGATTGCGATTTCATTATAACCAGTTAAATCTTTAAATTCATTTGGCGCATTCCACATATTCTTTTTAAAATTCATTGCGAGTTGTAGACTCATACCAACTTTTATCTCTCCCTTCTTTTTTACACCATAAGTAATGGCCATATAAAGTTTTTTTATTTAATTTTTTTAGACACTTAGCTTTGTTCCATCTTTTATGCTTTTTTTTAGTTGTGTCCATAAATTAATTTTTTACCTTCAGTTGGTAAAACCTCGTTTAATGTTTGATTATTAAAAACAATATCCATCCCCATCAATCTTGTATTATAGTAAATATTTTCAATTTCAAAAACTTTAAACGCAGAGTTTGCCATATAGTTTACAACTTGTTCAAAGTTAGGTGCACCTTTATTATTTTGAAATACAGGAACTTCTAATTGAACAAATTTAGTTTGATAAAATAAACTTAATGATCCTTCAATCACTTCAAGTTCTGCACCTTGAATATCCATTTTAATATAATCATATTTTTGATCTGGGACTAAATCTTTTAAAGGTGTTGTATAAACTTCTTTTTTTCTAAACGGAGTGTTTGAATTTTCTTGATACAATGAATTACCTGATTCATCCATTTCTTTAGCTGAAGTATAAAAAGTTCTTTTTTCTTTTGATTGTCCAACGTAACCGTGAATAAATTGACCATATTCGTTAAGTTTTTCTTTATGTTTTTCATTACCGTCTACTAAATAAAGTTCAGCATCAGGGTAAACTGTTTTAAATCGTTTAGCCCAGCTTCCTTGATGTGCGCCAACATCAATAGCTTTTTTAATTTCGTAATTTAATTCTTTAAATCTTTTAAATACGTTTGTATATATTTCTATTGGTTTTTGCATTAATCTTTAGTTTTTGACAACTCCTCTATTTCTAATTCACAATAATGAATAATTTTTTTTAAATCTTCTACTCCATTTTTATTTTTATATCTGCAAACATATTTGATTACATTTCCTTGAAAAAATGAAAGATCATTTGATGTTATAAATGTGTAAGGTTGAATATTAAAATTTTTATAATGAGATCCACCAATTTGTTTAGTTGATGGAAAAATTTTTTCAAAGTCTTCTTTACTACTCATGTCTACTCTCTTCCAGATAAATTAAATAATCTTTTCCAATTGGATAATGGTACTTATAGTCAGTTGAAAGAATATGTAAAGTATCTTTTGCTCTGGATGCTCCTGTATAATAAACTTTTCTTTCACCACTTTTATCTAATTTATTTTTACGACTAAAGTCTGATGCATAATCATTTTTACTTGCGAGCACCACATGATCTGCTTCACCCCCTTTAACACTGTGGATGGTGTCAATAATTATTTGTGGATCTTCGTTTAATTGTTTTTGACCATACCGTTTCAGTAATCTTATAAAATATATTTTTTGTCTTGATGTAAAGTTACGTCTTAATATCCACCACCATTCTTTATTTTTCTTTTCATCAGGTACAGCAAGACCGCACCATTCTTTTAATGTTTCAAAGTTATAAGTTTTAAAATCGGGTTCACTAATCCAAAATTTTTCAGTTCTAAATGCATCTTTTTCAATGTCCCTAATATATTTGTACATGGTTTCTGCTTCAGATTTATTAATAATCTTTCCATTAGAGATTGCTGTCCAAGCTTTAATCGCTGTCCATTGTTTACGATCAAATGATTTGTTTCCTTTATTATCTCCAAAATATAAACCCGCTTCTTTTGCTGACATTCTTAATTCATTTACGACTCGATTCACTCTCCCTAAGATGTACCATGTACCTTCTTGGTTAAAATCTATTTCCTTAAAGTTTAAATATCGTTTAACTGCACCTTTTTTATTTGATGGTAAATATTCTTTTTCTTCTGAGTCTATAATTCCTCTTCTAATAATTTCAGTAAAGTGATGAATCGCTTCACCAAAACGTCTCGTCTTTCTTAGAACAACCTTTCTGCCAGGAAAGTATGTTGTAAAATATTTTGAGTCTGCGCCATTCCATTGATAAATACCTTGATCATCATCCCCTGCTAAATAAATTTTTTTAGAATTCTTTGCTAACTTGTATAACACTGACCATTGTAAAGGCGTAAAGTCTTGAGCTTCATCTAAAATTAAAACATCAAGCGGTGGAAAATCTATCTCATCAATAGCTCTTTCAATCATATCTGTGAAATCAATAAAAGAATCTTTCTTGTAATGTTCATAGGTTGCGATCTTTCTTTGAAATACATCAATGTTATCTTTCTTATACGATTCCATTTTGTAAACTTTGATTGGATCCGTCATCATGTTTCTTGCTTTATCATAAATAGATAGTGACCAATCCTTGTAGATAAATTCATCATCTTCTAATCGATTGTCAGATCGTTTTAAAATACTTTCTTGTAGTGCATAATCAATCATACAATTTTTAATATCAAAGATTTCTTCTTTAAAATAACGTCTGCAATATTTGTGTAATGTTTTAAACCTTGTAAAATTTTCTATTGTGTATTGAGGAAAAGCAGATAAGGCTCTATCAATTGCTGTATTAACTGCTTTGTTTGTAAAAGAAATAAATGCAATTCTTTCTGGAGGTATACCTTTTCTCAAATAATTTTTTAATATACGTTCAATTAAAGTAAATGTTTTACCCGTTCCAGGAGGCCCATAAATCTTTATGGTTTTCTTATGAAGTTGTTTTAGATTTTGAATCTCTGAATTTTCCTGTGTGATAGTCATCATCCATCTCCGACACTTCATTTTTTGGTTTAGATTTATTTTTCTTTACTGCTTGGTGATTTATAAACTCTGGCATATCAACTGCCCAGATATTCTTTTCACCCTCATGGTATTCCAATCGTTTACAATTTAATAATCGTAAAGCTTCCATTGAATTGTTAAATGCTTTATTCATTTTCTTTTTCATCCAGTTGTCTAAAGTTGTTCTTTTAAAATAACAAACATTTGTTTTAGAATCTAAAACCACATATCCATCTTTTAATTTTTGGAAATCATCTTGTTCAATCGTATCTTCAAAAAATTCTTTTAAGGTTTGATATCTCATATCTTCTAAAGTTTCTTGATAATTAAAGTCATCTGATTCAGATGCTTTCTTTACGAGTGCATCTAAAAACAAATCCCATACATTAATATTTTTTCTTCTTGGTAAAGTTTTCCAAAGTATTTTGTAATTTAATAATTTCTTTTTAAAATTTAATTCTGATGCAAGATCTTCTGGTTTGACCATAATCTCTTCATCTTGATATTTAAATTTATAAAATGATTCTTTAATATCTCTGATAAACAACACATCCTCAAATTCATCTATCATTGCAGGTGTTTCTTGAAAGATACCAAGTGTTCTATTCTTACATAATTCTTTATTACATAATGGTGTAATTGCATTTAACTTTGGTGGACATTTGTAAAAGTAACCACCTTTTTTAACTGATTTAGCTGTAGTTATAACTTCTTTTTCAGGAAGTGGTGTTGCAAATATTTCTGTATTTCTTTTTCTTCCAATCTCAATCAGTTCTTCAATAGTTAAATTTTCATTCTTTTTAGATTCAAGAACTAAAACATTAAAAAGAAAATCATTTCTATGATTACCCGACCATTTTTCTTGTATCATCTTTTGAACACAAGGAGGATAATCTCTCCAACTATCTTCAGGTTCATATTTTGTATCTTTAAATTTCTTTATTTGTTCAAGTGTTGTTCTTTTTTGTTCTGCTAATTCTAAAAATGCTTCTAACATGATTGGTGTACCATCATCGTTGTATGCAAACTCAGTTGTCATCTTTGCATTAAAGTATGGCATCCCTAATGCTTTGTTCATTGGAAAGACTTCGTTCGCCATGAAGTAATCTTCATTCCATTTATGTAAAACTTTTAAAGCTTCTTTTTTATCTTCCCAATCTTTAAAGAAAACAAAAATATGTAAGCCACCAGATTTTGATCTAACTGGAATTAAAGGTAATTTATTATTTTTTATAATATTAATATATTTTTTTGAACTGTAATCTTTATAACTTTGTGGGTCGACATCTATACAACCCCATTTCATTTTATCTTCACGCTCTGGTCTTATACCAATAACAAACTTTCCCTCTAAATGGGATTTCCATAGTTCTTCTGTTACAGGTTCGTGAAGCGTGGTGTAGTCAGCTTTTCTCTTGCCACGTTCATCTTGGTCACCCGTTAAGGTGACCTTGATGAATTGACCCGAGTCGCCTTCAAACAACTCAAGTAATTTACGATGCATTAAAACGGAGTTTCTTGATCGTTTACTTTTTTCTCTGCTTTTTCTTGTTCAAACGCTACTTTATCAAACGCACCATCTTTGTTAGATTGTTCATAAAAAACTTTTGCTGATTGTAAAGCATCTAAGTGTTTTGAAGTATCTAAGATTGAGTCAAACTCAATTACCCAACCCCACCACTTATTATTACTGTTGGACTCTTTCGTAGTTTTAATTCTATATACTTGAGACCAAGCAGGTGGATTAAATAAACCTTTAGAACCTTTTATTTTTCTAGAGATTATCATTGAATTCCACAACTTAGATTTTTTCTTTTGCGTAGACTTCATTGGAATTAAAGCCATTTCTACTGGTTCATAATTTTCATTTAAAATATAAACGAAATGATTTCCAGTATCCTCGATGTAAGTCCCTTCTTTAGTTCTGTCCTTACCATCATCTGCTTTAGTTGTTCTACTCATCACTGTTGGATCAGTATGGATTGCAACAGGTCTTCCTGTTCCTTCTCCTCTATCTGCCCATTCGTTAAAAGTATTATTATAATGACATGGTACAGCTAAGAAACCTTCTTTGGATTTATACAAAGACCCAGTGATTTCATTATAGCAATCACCTTCCTTAGCTTTTGCATTATAGTTTGCTTCATCTTCATCTAGTATTGCATTACTAGCATAAAGAATTTTTAGGATAGGTAACCTTGTATCTTTAGTTCCAATGTTCTCAGTTCCTTGTCCTGATAAAGCTTCAAGATCCATTTTAACTGGAACTTTAGCTTCTTGTTTTTTTACTACTTCTTTAGACATTAATTGTCCTCCTTCTTAATCGTTACTCGATTTGCAACATACACACCAAACATGTCATTAGGGACTTGTTTGCCTTCTTGAATTTGTTCTCTAACAAACGTACGTAAAGTTGCCCAATGAACACCTTCTTTCTGTTTCACATTGTAGCCTTTTTCTTGAGCTTCTCTGATTACAGATTGTGCTTGTTCATCTTGACCTTTTCCGAATTCAAGAGTGATGTTGTTTTTTATTAAGTCACCAAAACCATTCTCACGTAACCAATTGTGAGCACGTTCTTTAAATGACTCTGTGATGTTAGCTTGATAGTAAGGTTTAACTTCTACCTGACTTCCATCTGTGAGTTTAAGCAAGCTTAAGCCTGCTTCACGCATTAAGTTTGGAATGATATTATCAGAAAGATTTCGTTCTGTTTCTTTAAGCGTCTTTATTTTATCTTCCGCCATTTTTATCTCTTTCTGAGTTTCCAAAAGCTTATTGCATGTTTGGGCGATATCCGCAGATTTCGCCGTGTCAACCGTAATGGCCGACTCTGCTTCTAAGTCCATATTAGAACCTCCTGAGAGATCATATAATTTATCTGTTTACTTAATGCAAGTTTTATTTTAAAAGAATTTTGTTTAAACATGAAATACAACTACAAGACAGAACCATTTGAGCATCAAAGAACTGCATTGAAGCAAGGTGCAGAATCACAGAACTTCGCATATTTTATGGAAATGGGTACAGGCAAAACAAAAGTCACTATTGATAATGCTGCGTATTTATTTACACAAAATAAGATTAAACATGCAATTGTTATTGCACCGAACTCTGTTTATTTAAATTGGGTAAAAGAAATTAAAACACATTGTAGTGTTGATTATAATATTATGGCTCACAAAGTGGATACCATGTTATCCCCGCAATTCGCAGACCCATTAAAACTAACTTGGTATTTATTTAATGTTGAAGCGATGAGCCATAAGTCAGGATTGAAAAAAGTAAAAGAACTTTTAGGTGAAGCAGATCGTACAATGATCATCATTGATGAAGCAACAACCATAAAAAACAGAACAGCTAAACGAACTAAAAATATAATTGAATTAGGAAAAGGTGTGGCTTACAAAAGAATATTAACAGGATCACCTGTTACCAAGTCACCGCTCGACTTATATAGCCAGTGCGCATTTCTTGATAGATCATTATTAGGGCATGAATCGTTTTATACGTTTCGTGCAAGATATGCTGTAATGCATGAAATAGATATGGGAGGTCGTTCGGTTCTGTTACCAAAATACTATACAAACTTAGAGGAATTAGAACAAAATATAAAAAAGTTTTCATATCGTTGTAGAAAGTCTGAGTGTTTAGATTTACCAGAAAAATTATATACTCAACATTATATCACATTAAAAGATGAGCATCAAAAGGCTTATGATAAATTAAAAAGAAATGCGTGGGCCGTGATCCAAAACGAAGAAGTCAGTTACTCAAATAAATTAACTGAGATTTTAAAATTACATCAATGTGTTAACGGTCATGTCAAAACAGATGATGGAAATATATTAGAGTTTGCAGATCCAAAGTTAGATGAACTTCTTAACCTTATTGAAGAAAATGAAGGGAAGTATATAATATGGGCAAATTATATTTACAACATTGAAAAAATCATAAAGGTTCTTCAAGATCGTTATGGCACAGAAAGTACAGTTGCCATCTATGGTTCAATTGATGCTGAGAAAAGGATAGAGAATGTCAAACGATTTGAAAATGATGATAGGGTGCGTTTCTTTGTGGGGAATCCTTCTACTGGTGGTTACGGTCTTAATTTGGTTAGCGCCTCTTATGTCGTCTATTATTCTAATTCTTATAATCTGGAAGTGCGTGAACAAAGCGAAGACAGAGCTCACAGAATTGGACAAACTAAAAACGTATTGGTTATCGATTTAATTACTCGTGGTACAGTTGATGAAATGATCATCGCTGCTCTTAAAAATAAAATAAAACTCAGTGCAAAAACTTTAGGTGAGCAAGTAAAAAAGTGGTTGCAATAAATTTATAATTTAGTATCTTAAGAACATGTAAAAACAACTCTGAACAATGTGGTTCAGTGTTACAACAAATAAAAGTTTGTTGGTTTCTTGGGCCCCAGTGGTGTTTACAACGCTGGGGCTTTTTAATGCGCTAGTAAATACCAGACAAATAAAAAAGCTATAAAAAATTCTATAGGTTTGATCCCTCTGAGATTTTTATTGTGTCCAAAGGGATCGTCACCAAATGTCATATTAAATAATCGCAATCAACATCCATATTAAAACTATGGTTGGAGCGATACTTGCCCAAATTAAAAATTTATGTTTATGCATTACTTAACTTCTATGTCCTGTGCTTTAATTTCTTCTGGTTCATTAAAACCAAGTTTTACAGATAACACGCCATCTTTCATCTCAGCTTCATTCACCACAACATCTTTGTGTAGTTCAAATTGTTTGAAGAATTTTCTAGCAGCTAGTCCTTTTTGAACGTACTCTTTTTCAGAGTCTTCTACTTGACCAGATATAGATAGAACACCGTCTTTGTATTGAACTTTTACATTCTTCTTGTTGAAGCCTGCTAGTCCTACTTCAAGACCGTATTCACCTTTTCCATATTTTACGACATTGTAAAATGGAAAAGATTTCATTGCTGAACCCACAGACATATTTGTAAACATATTATCAAATACATCTTCAAAGAATTTATCTCCTTGAGTCCATACATCTTTGTTAAACTTATTGATTAAATCTAGTGCTGTCATAATTATCCTCCTTATTATTAAGCAAGTTTAATAGGCCACAATATTGTGCACCTGCAATATAATATGGGGGGTACTAGAGGTTATGTCAAGGTCGTTTCGTTAATTCTGAGGCTTCTCAGAGCGTTTTTTATGGTACATTTTGACCCTATCTAACCACTTTTCCTCATATTCCAATAACTGGCTATTTGTCATTTCAAATCGTTGAAAGACTAAATTTGGGGTACACATGGCAATACAACCACGTTTGATTTCACCATATTGTTTCTTGTGTGCTAGTGAGTATGCTGCGATTTGATAAAAGTAATCTTCAATCCATTCTTCTTTCTTTGGTTTATTAGATTGTTTAAAATCTAATATGGTAGGTTCTCCCTTATATTCACATACTAAGTCTGTAGATCCTGCCCACTGATCTTCGTATGCTAATGAAACTTCGGATCCATATACTTTTGTAAGTTCTGGTAATCCCTTAATAATTTCGTGAGCCATGAGCCGTGCTTCTGCACCCTTTTCTGAAAGATTTAAATAACCAATACCATTAATATAGTTCTCTAGTACATAGTGCATTTCTGTACCACGTGTTGCTGCTTTTACTGTAATTCTTTGAGCTTCTTGATATCCAACTCTTGCTCTCCATTCATCGAGCTTTTTCCTCTTGTCATCGGATTGAGTTTTTGATAAGATAGTCGTAACTGATGGAACAGAATATTCTCCGACCTGGTAAAGGCGTTGCCCGTCTCCATCAGTTCTTTTGTATTTTTCGTAATTATAGGTTGCATCCCACGTGAATCCTTTAACGGTAAATGCCGTTCCACTCTTTATAAGTTCCATTCGGAATTATTATCTATAAATGATTTGAAAGTACAGCTAAAAGTATCGCAAACATTCCACCCATAATCCACTTTTCAATACGGGCTATTCTTAATTCCATAGATTCCATTTTTTGGAATGTTTGTTTCTGCATAATTCTACAAAGTTTTTCGTGAGATTCTATTCTGTCTAACGCGGATTTAGATTGTCTAGGCATTAGATTACCTTCCTTCGAGCAATGGCTTGTCCTAAAGCATCTTGTGGAAACAATGATGCATATTGCATAGGATCTGTAACTTGTGTATTTACTGGAGCTGGAGCTTGAGGTGCTTGTGGAGCTGCAGATAGTTGTTGGTTTGTTTGAATGTTTTGCATTTGCTGTTGTTCTGCTTCTTTCAATGCAATTTGGTCCTTATTAATTTGTGATTGTTCTGAAGCGTTTTTAATAACTTCTAAATATTGATCTGTTAAGTAACTAACATCATCATCAGAGTTACCTGCAATAACTCCTATTTTTGATAAATGTTTTATTAAACCATCAAATCCTTTGTTGTTTGCAATTTTTGTACCTTGTGCTACCCATTGCATAAAAGCAGGGTTAGATAATAATTTTAAAGAGTACGCTCCTCCATATCCAAAAACAGGAATACCTAATAAAAATAAAGGGTCACCTGTTCCAGCTGTTAAACCTGCACCTGCAGCAACTAATAAACCTGTACCTGCTTGCCCTTTAGTAACGGCCTCCGTTAAATCTTTAAATGGGTTTGCTACTTCTTGATAAGAAGCAAGAGCTCTAGTTTCTTTTAAACTATTATTTAAAGTTGCAAATTCTTTACCTAAATACTTTTCACTACCAAACATTATGTCTCTAGCTTCTTTATTTAATTTTCCAAAATTATCTAAAAATAATTTTGAACTAAAATAATTTGATCTACCTAATGCACCAAGTTCTGCCTTTGCGGGAGCTTCTCCTAACTTTTCAATCATCGCACCAACTAAAACTTTATTTTCATCTTGTGATAATTGACTCATAATATTTTTTATTTGAGTAGGTCCTTCTTTTCCTGAAGCAAATAAAGAAGCTATTATTTTATCTGGGTTTGCTTTTTTTGCTATTGGTTCTACATAATCATCAATTATCTTAATACCTGTTTGATATCCTAAATCAGCTTTTCTTATTGCTTTTAATATATCCGCACCACTTTTTCCACCAAAGTTTTCAGCCCATCTTTTAATATCATCAGTGATTGCACCATAAAATCTTTTGTAATCTGATCTTGGTAATTTATCATACATTGTAGGATTAGATAATTTTTTTCCAATAAATTTTTTTAATTCATTTATATCTTTATAACTAGCTATATTACCCCCATCTAAATCATCTATTAGTTTTTTTGATAATCTTTGAAGTTTCGCATCATTAAGTTCATTAGATAATTTTGGAAAAGCTGCACTTACTTTATCAAATTCTGTATCTAAAAATTTAAGTGTATTTTCTAATTTTACTCCTGCTTTATCAGGAGCCTCTTTTATCGCTTGATCTACAACTGTTTTTACTGCTCCATAATTAGCAGCATTTTCTGCACGGAATTTAGCTATAGGTCCATTTCCACCTGTAATACCCCATTTCATTTGACCTAAACTTAATTTACCATCCTTTGTTTTTGTAAAACCTAATTTTACTATTTCTCCTGCTTCAAAACCTTTAGGTAATTTTTTTCCTGAGAAACCTAATGTTCTAATTATTTTATCAGTAAATGTTTCACCTAATTGGTTTTGTGATCTTTCTGCTGTTTCTCTCATAATTTGTGAAGCGAAAGGCACATTTGTAAATGTTGTTTCTAAAGTATCAAAAAGTTTATTATCTGTAGCTTGTGCAATAGTAGGAGGCACTTCATATTTTTTGAATAGAGTTAAACGATCATTCATATCAAGTCTAATATTTTTATTTATTTTATCATTTAAACTCATGCTTCTATAAACTTTTTGTGCATCTTTAATATTATTTGCAAGACCTTGATCTATTACTGATTGCCAAACTTTTTGATCAGTTCCTCTTACTATCCTTTTGATTCCTTTTAAAAATAAAGGACCTGCCAATTCAGCAGATGCTCCAACTGCAAATTCTATTCCTCTTGTTTTCGCATATTCACTTATGTCTCTATCAATTTCTAAACCAGCTAGTTGAGCAATTCTTTCATAAGCTTCTGACCCTAAAGCTAAACCTGCACCTGAAGCAGCAACAGCTCCTGGACCTGAAGGAGCTGCAGCAATTGCTGCTCCTGTGGAAGTCACAATTTGTGTAATTGTTTTACCTTCGTCAATTACATCTTTTAAATTTGTTTTTGATTTATCATCTAAAATAAATTTTTCACCTGCATCATTTGTTAAGATAAAGTTATTTGGATCGTATTCATCAGGCACAACTTCTTTAAAATATTTTTTTAATGTTCTCACTTTTGATTTATAGTTAGGAGCACCAGAAACTAAAAATCTTATTTTGCTATCAACTTCAGGTAAATTATAATAACCTGTTTCTGGATCAATATATTTACTTTCTAAGCCAGAAGGATTTTTTTTAGATTCATAATCTTGTTTAAGATTATAAATAAAATCGAATTGTTCAGGTGATAAAGAACCACCTTCAATGTCTATCTCTGCGCCTTCAACATTGATTTTGGCCATATTATTTTCCTTTCGATTTATTTTTAGGTGGCTTGTAAGGTCTGTATTTACCAGTTTTTGGATCCATTCTTAAGAAAGTATTACCAATTTTTAAAATACGTTCTCCATTAATTGTAAGAACTTTTCTGCCTTCAACAAAAGGTGATGTATCTGAAGTTGCTCCCATTACACCTCTAATGAAAGATGGTGATTCTTTAAGTTGAATACCTTCTTTAGATAAGAAAGAATCTAATGCTTTTGTTCCTTCAAAAGTATTAAGAATATATTGTTTTTCTTTTTCTAATTCTTGTCTTGCTCTTCCAATCGCTGTAATTAATGATTTTTCACTAATACCAGTTTTTCCTCCTGCCATCTCATCCATAAATCTATCTAATTCTGATTGAGTGACCGCAGCACCTGATCTTTTTCTTAAATTAATGTTACTGAATTTCGCTAATGCAGATCTTAAATCTTTTCCTCTTTTTGATATAAACGGAGTAGCAATCAATGATCCTCCAATAGGTCCTACTCCAGGTAAATCTCCGCCTTCACCTTTTGCAGCTGCCTTTTGTAATAAATTTTCTAAAGAATCTAATGCACCTTCGATTTCAAAGGTTTTGGCATCAGTAAAAGCTTTTCTAATATTACCAACTTCTTTTGATACATCATATTTTTGTTGCATTTGTCCAACAGGGATAAGATTACCTTTTGGTCCTATAGTAACTTCTCCAAAATATTCATCTTCTTTATCTCCAATACCTAACTGTGCTCCTGTTAATGAAGTAAAGAAACTTCCTGTTCCACTTCCTTTTTTTGCTTTTTCTTTTGCAGCAGCAACAGCTGCATCGTATTTAGCTAATTGTAAAGCTGCAGTTTGTTGATCCTCTAAACCTGCGCCGAAAGCAGATGCAGCAGCTGAAGCATCTGATTGACCAGGCATTCTTTTTGCTTGTAAAAGTTTTGCAGTTAAAGGTCTTAACATTAAATTCATTCTTTGTGATTCTGATAAGTATTGTGGAACAGCACCAGTATATTCATCTCTTAATAAATCAGAAGACTCATCTCCATCATCACTTACTTCTCCACCAACTTTATATTTTTTTACTCTATAATTTGCAGCTTCAATCAAACCCCCCGTTGCAGCTTTTGCTAATGCTGTTTGTGCAGCAGGATTTTGTATTCCTTGATATGCTTGTGCAACTCCTAAACCTGTACCAATTGATTGAGCAAGTGGTGATGATTGAGGTAAAGTTGCAGCTGTAATACCAGAAGTCGATTTTGGTCCTGCAGCATAAATGTTTGATAAAAATTCTAATCTTTGTAAAGGCTCTGCTGATCTTTGTAATTGAGTTTGTCTTGCAGCATCGAGTTGTGCTTGAGCAATTTGTCTTTGTAATCCACCAGCTTGTAACTGTCTTTGTATGTCTGTACCAGCCATTTGTTGTTGAACTTGTCCTAAAGTTCCAAGTTGTGCTGCACCTGCTCTTTCAGCTGCCTGTTGTTGTTGTGCTGCACCTAAAGCAGATTGGAAGCCAACGGCTTGTGCTTGTCCGATTTGTCCAAGTCTTGCTCTTTCTTGTTCTGCAGCTTGAATACCTTGTCTTCCTCCACCAAACGCTCCTGCCATAACAGATTGTCCTGCAAGTTGATTTTGTCTCATAGCAGACTGTCTATTAATTTCATCTAACACATAGGATTGATATGGATTATAGAACTGAGAAATATTAGGAGCTTGCATTGCTGCTTGTGTTCCTGTGATTGCTTGTCCAACAGCTCCTGCTCCTACACCTGTTTGACCTGATTGTGTAATTGCTGCTTGTTCTAAAGGTGATAATTGTTGAACTTGAATGTCAGGAATAGAAATAGGAGTTTGAGCCGTGGAACGTGCAAGATCCATCAATTCCAGTTTTCGTTCTTCTATGCCTGGTGCTTCTCTAATAAATTGTGTTGTAGTATCTGGAGCGGGACCTCCACCGCCTCCGCCACCACCGAATACTGCGCCCATTATTTTAACTCCTTTACAAATTCAATATTCTTAGCTTTATAACCATGACGATCTCCTAGTTTTTTCCAACCAGGTCGTGCTAGAATTGCTATTCTATCACATTGATTAGCCATTGCTAACTCTTCAATAGTAAATGTCACTTGGTCTTCCCAAAGTTCTCTTTGTTTACCAGCAAGTAAAATAACTTCACACTGTCTCTTTTGTGCGTGGTCCGTGATTCGTGTAACAAATACACCAAACACTTTACTTTCAACACCGTCTTCTGAACCAAACATAATAAAGAGTTGGTAAAATCCTGTTTTGATATCTTCTTTTAAATGATCTATACTCATTAAATCTCCAGAGTGTTTTAAACCTTGTGTAATCATAAGTCTTAAAAGACCCCAGTAACGATCAACTTCGTCTTTCTTAATAGGCATGACATCTACGCCAACTTTAGTTAACTGTTTTTTCAGCTTTGTTGAATAAGTCATATAATCTCTTCATTTTTTTTTGTTGGTCATAGAAAAATTCAGCACCTTTTTTTCTCATTTCTTTTTCATCTTTAGGACTTGCACCCATTAAAATTCCAGCACCTAAAATACCATCTGTTCTTGTCACAAACTCACCATCAGCAAGTTGTGCTAGGATTGTATCTTCATCTTTGTTTGCACCATTAGTATGATCTGCTACATAACCATTTGTTCTTTTGTAATTGTTAATATCATTTTCATCATGTGTTGATTTAACTGGCATTCCACCTTCATTAAATTTTGCAATCTCAACTAAACCACCAGTGTTCATAGTTTTCGTTGCCATACCATAAGGACCAAATGTATCTTGTCCAACATATTTTACATTTTCTTCTGGGATGTAATCTAATTGAGGTTGTTGAACTGTTTGACCTGTTGTTGGATCTTGAACAAAGAATTGTCTACCTCTATATAATTCTGGGTAAGCAACATTGTAAGTGAACTGAGTTCTTTTGTATGGCTCTGGTTTAAATGCTCCTGATGCATATGCACCTAGTCCTGTTAAAGTTCCAAGTGTTGCAGCTTGTTGACCTGTCGTCATACCTTTAAAAGTTCCTAAAATTCCTGGTGAGGTTTGTTGACCAGAAGTAATTACGTTCGCTCTTGCTAAATCTGCAGCAGAGTAACCGCCACCACCATAGCCTGCACTTTCTGCTGCTTTTATAGCAGTCTGACCTTTAAATGGTGACATCATAGCGTTTGTAAAACCTTGAGTACCAGGAACATTCTGCATACCAAAAGCTGATCCTAAAGATTGACCACCATAATAACCACCAGCAGCACCTAAGATTCCTCCTATAATACCACCTGCTGTGCCACCTCTTTCTTTACCTGCTTTGTAGCCTTTGTAACCGCCGTATAATGCTAATGCTATAGCTAATGGATTTGCCATAATTAATTATAATTCCTGTTTTTACTGATTTTATCTTATTAATCGATCTTGATCAACTCATCACCAAATCGACCATGATACTGATGTTCTCCTATGTGAGTTATGTGATCCATGATCCAAGCATGGCATGTACCACCTATGTCTTTCCATCTTTTACAGAAGGCAAAATCTTCACCTAAATAATGACCTTTTTCAGGGATAAACATCGTGTCAAAAAAGTTGTACATATTCTTTAATCTTTCATTCTTACCATTAATAACTTGATCTTGGTTAATAACTAAATCTGGATATGCTTCAATCATCTTAGTAAACACTTCTCTTTTAATCATCATAAATCCAGTTGGTGAATGAGTCACTTCAATAACATTATCTTTGATTTTAATATTATTATTATCAGGGACTTTCATAGGATATCTGTAAAAACCTTTTGTTTTTAAATCTTTTGCTGATTTAATTTTACCTTCTTTAATAAGGTGAAAGGCTTTGTCCCAATTCATATCTTTTAATGGATAAGGAACAGAAATAATATCTTTATTAGCAGCAATCAATCGGTAAGGTGATAAAGGATTAAAAGCTATATCTGAATCAATAAATAATAAATGAGTGTGGTCTGAATTAAGAAAAGCAGATACGCACATATTACGTCCTTGTGTCACTAATGAAGATTTCATAATTTGAAATGATATACGTACTTTTTCTTTCATCGCCCATTTTTGAAGATCTAATAATGATTGCGTATAGTGAATAGAACATTCACTATGCACTGGTGTTGCAACAAATATAGAGTAAGGTTTTAAATCAGTAGCAGGTTCCGTGATCCGTGTTTCGTCTTCCTTGTTAAACCATATCGGTTCATGATTTTGCATTTACAACTCCTTGTAAAAAATTAGTCCATTCATGTTTTCTGTTATTCCAATTATAGAATTTTTTGTAAAACTTTTGTTGTTCAGTTAACATATCCTGCATACCTTTGGTATGTAATTGTTCAGCAATACCTTCTATCGCATAAGCAAACATAGCTGCAAGATTTCTGTAATTACTGTCATATTGAACATAAGTCGGCCACTCAGAACAGGTCTCATACAATGCACCATAATTCGTTACAATACCATGAAGACCACATGACAACGCTTCAATAGCAGATATACATGATGTTTCTTCCCATATGTTTGGATAAGCGAAGATATGATAGTTGTACATTTGTTTCATTAAATCTTCGTTAGAAATATAACCTTTGTAATTTACATTAGGTAATTGTTTTGCCTGATCGTATAATGGTTTATAAATATCATCATTCTTTTCTTTAAATGCATCACCATAGATTTGAGTTGATGAATAAACATCAAGTTCAATCAAAGGATTTTTAATAAGTTGCATTGCCCCCAGTAACACACTCAATCCTCTCCAAGGTGTAGAAGTGTATAATAACTTTAGTTTTTGTCCTTGCTTATAGACAGCTCGTCCTGGAAACACATCAATTGCGTTTTTTATAACTGTGCATTTATGCGGTGGTAATTTAAATACCATACGATATTTTTCTGCACACCAGTGACTATTAAATACATACCAATCATATTTAGAATGATTAGATGAATCTTTCATCCATGGAACAATGTTAGGTTGGTCGTATGAATTTTGTTCCCAAAGAATATTTATCTTATCTTTTGATAAAGGTTCTTTTTCAGGAACTGAAGTTGTAATCTGAAAGTTATCTAAGAGTTTATGATCTACGTATTTATATAGTAGATTGTACTGTAACTCAGTACCGCCAATTGGTTTCATAAAAGATTAATTAGCGTCACTCTTTGTTGTCATTGAAGCAACAGTAATTTCTAGATCTTGTCTAAAATCATCTGCAGTAGTATCCGTTGTTGGATTAGCTACATCTGCATCGAACTCAGCTTTGTCTGCATAGACAACACCCGTTCTTTTATTTTTAACAATTTCTTTTACTTGTGCTGGTATTCTTATTGGATCACTCATGGTTTACCTTGTCCTATTCTTTTCTTTTTTGTATATGATTTATTTGGAGATTTTGCAACCCTTCCTGGGCGCTTTCTTCTTTTTCTTTTAATGTAGTTATCAACTCCAAAACCCTTTGCTTTTTTAGCCATTCTGATCCTCTCTAGATATTTCTAAGATAGAAACAACTGCTGTTATGTTTGTTGTATCGTTGGTTTCTAAAGTCAGTACATCGCTTTCTTCTAAGACAATCGGTCCTTTAGCAATGTTACAGATCGTTGGTCCTGATATAGAAGCGTATGCTATTAAATTAGATGTATTTGAATCTGAGGCATCATTAATTTTAGCTTGTACAATTCTAGATCCACCTTGATTTGTGACTTGTATATTCTGAATAATTGCACGTGCGTTTGTTGGTGCAGTATATATGCTTACTGCTGCTGTGGATGTTGGTGCATAGAATGCGTTTTTATAAAAGTTTGCCATTAGTTCTGTTTATACATTATGTTTAAAGATGCAGAAACATTAAAACTTACAGCTCCTGAACTTGATTCTGCTCTAAATTCAATATCGCTTTTCTCCGTTATTTTAAGAGGAAAACTGTAGTCCTGTAAATGATTTCCGCTACTTATTGTAATTATTTCTTTTGTATTAAATACTCCACCATAAGGTCTCACGACTAATAAAGTTTTTAATACAGCAGGAGTGTTTGATGATGTTCCTGTTGAAATATTTGTTTGATAAATATAAGCAGTATAACCAGCAGGT
>Ga0222718_10001296_pt1 | contig 24239 bp, 33 predicted proteins | sample C33_27DmetaG_FD_165045 | JGI IMG/M metagenome (GOLD analysis project Ga0222718, IMG submission 165045) | Estuarine water microbial communities from San Francisco Bay, California, United States - C33_27D | ecosystem: Environmental > Aquatic > Marine > Unclassified | place: USA: California...
ATTAATTCAGAACCTTCTTCTAATGAAAGTTCTTCATACGGAAGGCGCAACTCTTCTAGCATTGCTTTTGCTTTTTGACAATACTCGCACCAATCTTCTGTGATTATCTTAAACATTTTATCCCTCGCAAGCTAAACACTCTTCTCCTGTTGCGATTGCCACCATATCTAATTCTTGAATAATCTGTCTCTCAATTTTACGAGAAACACGATCCGCCTTACCAATCTTTTCTGAACGGCAATAATACATCGTCTTAAGTTGTTTCTTCCATGCTAGAAAATGAATTGCGTGAAGATAAGAAATGTTAGCATCAGGTCTAAAGAAAACATTTAAAGATTGTGCTTGATCAATATAAACTTGACGATCAGCCGCATGTTCAATTAACCAACGCTGATCAATTTCCATAGCAGTCTTATATATATCTTTTTCATAATCAGTTAAACTCTTAAGATGTTGAACTGAACCGTCATTCGCAATGATTGAAGACCAAATCTTATCGTAATCTAAAGCATCGTCTTCCGCGCATTTTTGTTTAATAAGTTCGTCAAGAAACTTGTTCTTGTTTAGAAATGCACCACTAAGAGTATCCTGCCGATACGCATTTGCTCGCCAAGGCTCGATTGATGGAGAGGTGTTTCCCATAATAATTGAACTTGATGCGTTAGGGGCAATTGCCATAACGTGACTACATCTAAATCCGGTTCCTCTTGCGTCTGGTGCTTCTCCTCTTTCTGCTCCAAGTTCGAGATTTGCTTTGTCAAGACCCTCGCGAATATGTTTGAAGATTCGCATGTTTGCTGACTTGGCAAGAGCTGACTCGAATGGCAATCCCTTTTTCTGTAAATAGGCATGAAATCCAAGGGCACCAACGCCAACTGAACGTTCTTGTCGCGCAGAGAACTTTGCGCGTGCGATTGTTGGGGGAGCACTATCAATAAAATGCTGAAGAACATTATCAAGCATTTCAAGCACATCACGAAGGAATAGTTTATTTTTAGACCATTCATCGAAGTACTCTAAATTGACTGAAGACAAACAACAAACTGCTGTCCTAGACTTATTTGTTGGTAGAATAATCTCAGAACAAAGATTCGATTGAGACACAGAAAGGTTCTTTTTCTTTAACCAGTCTGGAAGTCTGCGATTCGATTCATCAACAAAATGTAAATAAGGTTCGCCAGTTTGCATACGCATTTCAAGAATACGCTGCCAAAGATCGCGAGCGGAAACTGTTTCTCTTACCTCTTTTGTATGAGGGTCTTTTAGTTCCCAAGAGTCGTCATAATCTTTATCAGTCATGCAGTTTTCAATGATCTGCATAAAATCATCAGTAATATTTATTCCATGATGCAAGTTTAGACAACGAAAGTTTTGATCTCCCGTTGGTTTTCTCATTTCTAAGAATAAGAGAATATCTGGATGAGAAATATCAAGATAAGCAGCATAACTGCCCCGACGAGTGCGACCTTGACGATAAGCCAAAGAACTGGCATCATACATCTTAAGATGTGGCATAACACCAGTAGACTTATCATCAGCAGAACGAATGCCAAAACCAATTCCAACTCCGCCTCCTAACATAGATAACCAATTCGTCTCAGAAAGATTTTCTACAAGACCTTCTGCGGTATCGTTAATATAATTGAGATAGCAAGAAATGGGAAGACCACGTTTACTTCGACCATATGATAGAATCGGTGTAGAATAAGAAAGCCAATGTTTCGAGGAATAATCGTAAAGTCTTTGAGCATGCTCATTATTTGAAGCAAAGGTTTTTGAAACGAAAGCAAATCGTTCCTGAGGACTGATCTCACCTTCCATCATATATGACTCTCTAAGTCTTATAGCACCGAGTTCATCAAGCAGCGTGTCTCGGTTCGGATCGATCGTAATCCCCTGATATTCCATTTATACCTCTCCTAAAAATTCTTCTATCATTGGAAAAACTGTCGAGAGCGCTACCGCGCATGCACGAGCAATTTCAATGTGTTCTTTTTGTGTGCCATTGGCACTTCGTAATTCTACATAGTGTATCCACGAACGCAAGGTTCCATTCATATACAATCGCGAAACTGTCAAACCTTCAGGCAATACTGCTCTTGCTTGTTCTTTTGCAATACCATTTTCAATCGCCCAACGATATGCGAGTTCAGCTTCTTTTATTACATCATTTTGTTTTGAATCCCATAACATCTGTAAACGAATATCATTTACTTCAATACTGTTCTGGCGATTTTTCGTATCCTGTAAACGAGCCTCTCTTGTTTTAAACTCTAACTCTTTTGTAGGATCAGCATATCTCTGACTAAATTCTTGAAAAGAAAATGACCGATGACGAAGTATTTGTCTGGCAATATCTCTTGTCGTTTCAATTTCCAAACACGCACTTACCATCTCAAACGGTGACCAATGCTTATGCTTTATCAGATACCGAATCAGATTTTCAGTGTTTTTCTCATTGTTTTGATTACCTGGATTTGATACACGAGCGCAAAATGCTACCAACCTCTGAATGTCTACCTCATCGTCATCCATACCATAAAGAGTAGGTTTACTATAGGAAATCAATGTGACAGACATTAGCACTTACTCCATAGATTCGCTTTCATTCTCAAAGAGAGTCCGGAGTGAGTGTTTTTATTTATAGTATCGAGAATTTGATTCGAACTCATACCGTTGATTATCATTTCATTGATATCCTTTTCTTTTATTGTATCTGGCCAGATAACAACATTCCAGTTATCATCCTGTAACTTACGAATAGTCTTAACTAGTTGCAAGTTTCTTGGTTGATTGTCAAACACCAACGTCGTGTTATCCTTTGATAGATAACGACTTACACGAGATAAATCTGAAGAACCTACTGCAACACAGTTAGATAAAAACAAACTATCAATCGGACCTTCAACGCAATACACTCGGGAACTAATGTTAATCTTGTCAATATTATATATTAAGTCTGCATGTTTATCAATCTTTAACGTTAGATATCTTAATGGATTTGGATCTATAGATCTAGCATTCACTCCTACCAGTTTACCCTGTTTATCATGAAAAGGAAATATAATTCTTGACTCAGTCATGTCTTTTAATTCTTCATGATCTGGGCAAAGTTCGAATAACTTCGAAGTCTCGAAAGTAAAGTAGATAGAACTCAATTTTTCTTCTGGTATCATTCTTCGCTTACAATAACGAACACCAGGATTTGAGGCAGGAAGTTCCGATAACTTTGAGAATATACGATCAAGCGCAGACTTCTCTTCGAAAAACGGAGTAAAGTTTTGAAACTGTATTTCTTTTGTAGTTTTAGTTGCACCTTCTTTGTATTTCTCTAAAGCATAATCATTATATATGCTAGGATACAACTGTTTGAGAAACTTCGAGAACGTGGTTGATGCACCACAGTTATGACACATGAAAAATAGTTTGTTGTGCTTTGTATAGAATACACCACGAGTTCTTGTCTTGCTCTTTTTACTATCACCACAAATAGGGCAACGAAAATAAGCAAGATAAGGATTTGTTTTCTTTACAACGAATCTTTCAAGTGATAATGATAATTGATTAGCGTATTTAACTTCAATCCACATAGTAATAATCTAATACCTATATCAAAAAGCGACATACGCATTATAACGTGTAAACAAAAAGAAGTAAATAGATTATCTGAAAATAGTTGTGATATTTGTAAATTGAGCGAGTACAAAACCAATGGCTAAAGAAGCACCAACTACAAACCAACGCCATCTTTCTAGTTTTTGTAATCTTTCAGACACCAGACGATGCTGAATTTCGTTTTCTTTTTTCAATTCTTTTAATTCTATTAAGATTTCTTTTTTAAAGTCAGAAATTCTGTCGTGTATAATTTCTGTCTGCCTTTCCAAAACTTCTAAACGAGTTTCGTGTACTGCCAACATCTTTTCAACTGTCGTGCTTACGATTGATAGTTTATCAATTGCATCGTCGAATTTTTCTGAAATATTGCCCAAAAGTTGCATATCTCTCTTTAAGAGTTCAACTTCTGTTTCTATTTTTTCTGCCATATTTCTTCTTCTTATTGGCTTTTTTATATTTATATAAAAAGAAGATTATAAATAATATGAACTTGTCATGTATAATTTGAATTACGGACAGGAGCCGATTTTGGAAGATATTATTTCTTTGATTTCAGAAGTCGGCTTTCCGGTAGCTGCAGCTATCGCGGGTGGTTACTTTGTGTTCTTTACTATGCGTTTTATTCTAGACGGCGTTATGGATTCAGTGAATCGAATGAAGGGTATTATTATCTCTTTAGATAACCGTGTACAAACTATGAATCACGATGTTATACGAATTGATACCTTGATGAGTACTCGTTTCGGAGTTACTCCAGATTTACAAAGAATAGCAAGAGCAGACGGAAAGAAAGACGCTAGAAAGGATTAAAGCAAATGAGTTTGGATGATACCGAATCCAGAACAGAAGAATTGTTCTGGATTGATTTCGCGTTGCGCCAAAATAAGAAAACAGGTAATATAAAAATAATTGGCGATACTGAAGACGAACTTCTTAAAAAAGGTTTGTTTTCAGTAGGCGACACTTTTCGCGTAGACGAAAAAGGTGTATTAGTGAAACTTCATGCTTGATGTTTCACAACTATCTGGAATTTTAAGTAAATTTGGTTTCCCCATAGTAGCTGCTTTGGGGTTAGGGTACTTTGTGTACTATGTCTGGAATTGGGCGACGAAAAAAGTTGACCCAGTTTTAGGAGAAGCGAACATAACATTAATTGCATTGATAGACCGTATCCGAATGCTAGACAATGATCTGATTAGACTGAATCAAAAGTTGACTATGATTATTGAACTGCAAAATAAAAATGAGGCGGAAAACAATGGCAATATCAAGGACAAGAAGAAGTGAGTACGAAGCACAACATTGGGAAATGTTGGTCAAATCAAATCCTCACATCTACACTAAGAAAGACATCGTAGTATCAAGCATTGTTGGATGGATTCTAGGATTCATTATTTCAGCACTGTTGTTGTTTGGTTCTGTGAATAAAGCACAGGCAGGATACTTTGATGCACAAAAAGCAAGTTACAGTCAAAACTATAACAAGATTGTAAACATAGTAGAATATACAAGAAGTAGATTTTTATATGTTAGTGACATTATAAAATTTGGAGTTCTTGATTATCGCATCAGTTATTTTGAAGATGTGAAAAAGGGAAGAAGGTTTTCTGGAGACTGTGATGAGTTTGCATATACTGTAAGAGATTTACTCATTGATACGGGATATCGTTCACAGTTATACATCGTGTCGATACCTTCCAGTCAAAGAAGAAAACAAGAAACTCCATATCATATGATTACTCGTGTTTGGAATAAAGACATTAGTTACATGGTAGATAATCGAAATTACAAGGTCTTAAACTGGGATGTTGGATTACATGTAATGGGTTATGTTATCGTAGAAGAAACTGCTTACAGACCGAGTAACAGATGAAAAAAGAATTTTTAGTCATATTCTTAATGATAATAGGCGGCAGCGCTAGTGCTTCTGAATTGAAGTATCAATATAAGTCGCCCGCTTTTAACGGTATTGGTTACAGTTCTCATGTTTTGACAATAGAAAATTTGTCTTTTCAAAGAGAACAAGAAATAAAGTCAGAAATAGAATCAACCGCTAGAGAAGTTGAACGTGAAGCAAAAAATACGAATGTGAATAAGTTTTTAGCAAATCTAGAGTCTCGTATCTATGCTGAGTTGAGTAAACAGGTAGCCGAGAAGTTATTTGGTGAGAATCCACAAACGAGCGGCGAAATAGACTTATTGGGAAATAAAATTAGTTATGAGTTGAGTAATGAAATGGTTGTACTAAACGTAACACAAGAAAACGGAACGAAAACAGTTGTTGAGATACCAGTGGGGCAATTCGCATTTTAATGAAATTTTTTACAGTATTTTTGATGATCTTTTTAGTCGGGTGTGCTGCGACTCCTCAAAGTATTACGGAGCCGTCAGAACCTGTTATTGCTGAAACGCCAATGAAGGATAAATTGAAAAATCATCCTTCAATAAAGAACAACCAACCAATTACGATTGCGGTATATAACTTTACAGATAAAACAGGACAGAGAAAACCAGCAGATAATATAGCAAACATTAGCACTGCTGTTACACAAGGAGCTGAAATTTATCTTATAAAGGCACTCATGGATGTTTCGAACGGTAACTTTTTTAGAGTTGTTGAAAGAAGTGGTCTTGATAATCTGATAAAGGAAAGACAGTTAATTCGAAACACACGTGAAAACTTTGATAGAGATAACGCAAAGGAGTTAGGTCCATTACAGTTTGCTGGTATAATACTTGAAGGTGGTATCGTTGCATACGAATCAAATAGCTTTACAGGCGGAGCAGGTATTAGACTCTTAGGTATTGGTCCGCAAACTGAATGGAGAATAGATGAGGTTACTATAGGATTGAGACTTGTGAGTGTTCTTACAGGCGAAGTTTTGATTGCGGTTACAATAAAAAAGACAATACTTAGCAGTAGCATAGGATTAAACGTCTTCAAGTTCTATGATGCTGGAACAAAGGTTATTGAGATTGAAACTGGAACTTCAACGAATGAACCTGTCAACTATGCGGTAAGACAGGCAATAGAGTTGGGTGTTATCGAAATGATACAAGAAGGTAAAGTAAAAGGTTTATGGGATTACAAAGAGGAAAACAATGAATAAGAAAATAGCATACGCAGTCGGTATGTTTTTAACTATGGGAGGAATAGCTTATGCTGACAACGTTGTCTATATCGATCAAATCGGTTCTAGTGCAAACATTAATATTAACCAGGATGGTTCTGGTAACCGAGTAGGTTCATCAGGAACAGACTCGGCGAGCAGCGGTGCATCTACAACTCTAGACATTGATCAGGTTGGTAGTAGTAACGAACTAGATTACAACATCTACGGTGATACTATCAATGTTACAAGTAATATTGCAGGCAACAGTTCAGATGTTGATATCGATATTGGTACAACTGGAGGATCCAATGGTGGTTCAGATGACGTGAGCGTAACCATTAACGCGTCTACGAACTCTAATACTATTGATGTAAATGTGGGTTCTGTAACTGCAGTTGATACTAATGATGTTGACATTGATATTGACATTACAGGTGGTACAACGAATAGCGTGACTGTAACAGAAAACAGTACTGCATCAAGTGTAACTGATAAGATTACTGATATCGATATCAATGGTGGATCAAATACTGTGACAGCATCTAAATCAGGATCATCACAGCACGATACAACATTGAATATTACTGGATCAAGTAATACAATGAGTGTTACGCAATCAGGAGCAGAGGCGAGTACAGTAGATGTTACGACTAGCGGCAGTAGTTCTTCTATTACTATTACAGTGTCAGATTAGTTTTGCAGGTATAGGAACTGTTGAACAACAAACAGGTTCTGCAGAACTTTTAAGAGAACAGGAAAAACTTAATGTTGAGAAGAATCTCGACATTGAGATGATGGATGACATTCGCACTGCAGACGGTGTGGTTGGTATTGGTTTTGATGATAAAACGAAAGTTAAGATTGAAAAGCATAGCAAACTGGTTATAGATGAGTTTGTGTATAATAGTTCTAATCCTAACTCTAGCAAGTTAGGTTTAAAAGTAACTCTCGGTACAGTAAAATATGCAAGTGGTTTGATTGCAAAAAATAATCGTCAAGCAGTAGCCATACGCACGCCTACCGCACGCATAGGTGTGCGCGGGACAGCATTTAGCATGACAGTAGATGAAGTCGGTAAGTCACTTGTAATCCTCTTACCGAATGCTGATGGCACTGTTGGTGAAATCGTGGTAGAGTCAGATATTGGTCAAGTCATTCTGAATCAAGCGTTTCAGGCTACTGTTGTTGGAGCAAGAGAAAAAGAACCTACTCCTCCAGTTCTTCTTGATCTCACAGAAGCGCAGATTAACAATCTTTTGATTATTCGAAAACCCAAAGAGAAAGAAGAATACGTTAGCGAAAGTAATGTTTTAGATTTCAACGAACTCGATGTAAATCTTTTAGACAATAATGATCTAGATAAGGATGAGCTTGTATTTACAAGGCTCGATTTTAATCTACTCGACGTGGATTTACTTGCAAATATTCTAGACGTAATCAACGCTAAGATTTTTGCTGAGGTTGCAAGATTTACAACGAATCCTATACAACCTGGAATCTATGAACAAGGTAACACACAAATTATTCGTGAAGGCGAATGGGTAATATATCGAATGTTTGATAATCGTATTGTTCAAGTAACTCTAAATGAAAATGCACCAGTTCAATTACAACTTAATCAGGCAGGAAGCAATGTTACGCTCTATACTCAAGAAAACGCTACCGATAGTATTATTGTTATTAATCAAAACTGAATCATTTGCAGACAATGCGATTACTATTGAACAGGTTACCAGTGGTAACTCAAACAACATTACGGTATCTATAGATGGTAGCAACAACGGAGTAAACTTCAGTTTTGGTGGTGCGAGTAATACAGTAGACATCGACCAGACAGGAGATGGTGCTTATGTTGGTTACACTTCCTTATGGGGTAGCGGCGCATCGTGGGGTGGTGACTTGGATGGTGACAACAATACTCTAAATGTTACACAGACTTGTAATCAATCTCCGTGTGGTGGTGATAGATTTGAGTTTCATATCGCAGGTAATTCTAATGATGTTGAGTTCTATCAAGGATACAGAGTTGATGCTGACGGAACACTGCATAGTATAGATGATTATGAGTATGGTGGGCATTTTACACGGTTAGATATTCACGGTTCAAACAATATATTTTTGGGAAGTCAACGAGCAAATAACTCAGGACATGAACATTCAAATGTTACTTACATATATGGTAGTGGTAATGACGTTTACACAAGACAAGAAAGCAATCAAGACAAAACACTGAATTTAACCATCAACAATTCTAATAATGATGTTGATATGATACAAAAGGGAAGTGCCACTCATAGTGCAACAGTGTCAATAAGTGGTTCGTATGCTACAAACTTATACATGTTGCAACAAGGTACTACGGCACAATCATATAGTTTGACGCAAGACTGTCAAACTTCTGGTGGATGCTCTGTATCCGTAACACAAGGACAGTAATATGAAAAAGTGGATTGTAGCATTTATAGCAATCATAGCAGCATTTGCTATTCGTTATTCTGACCCATGGTTTTTAGAAGCAGTTAGAATGAAAGCACTTGACGTACATCAGCAAAACTTAGAAACAGTAATACTTGATGATATCGTTACGATAGAAATAAACAATGAAACTATTCGTCAATACGGTCAATGGGCTTGGCCAAGAGGTTTGATAGCAGAACAGTTAGTTCGTATTTTTTCTGCAGGAGCTGGGCTTGTAGTCATGCCTATGCTTTTTTCAGAAGAGGATAGATTTGGCGAAGATGATATTCTTGTAGACATACTGAAACAAGCACCTGTGATTGTCGGTCAAATACCTTCTAATGAATCACAAGGTAATCCTGTTCCACGCGGAGTAGCCATGATTGGTCTTGATTGGACTCAGTGGTTGTATGCATATGATACTGCTATTGGACCCATCGCATCAATAGGAGAACATGCAGCTGGTGTAGGTATGTTAAATGTTTCGCCTGAAAGCGATGGTGTTGTTCGTAGACTTCCTTTAGCAATTCAGATTGACGGAAATCTATATCCATCAATATCTTTAGAAACACTTCGAGTTGCAGCAGGTGATATTAGTTATCAAATCAAAACCACAGAAGCAGGTGTAGAAGCGTTTCGTATACCAAAGTATTCTATTATTCAAACAGATCAATCAGGATCTATTTGGATTGACTTTCGTTATAAGACGAATGTATATCCATTACATGAAGAACTACCAGACCTTACTGGAAAAATAGTAATCGTATCTCTTACTGCTTCGGGATTAGATTATCCTGTAGCAACACCGATTGGTGTTATCGGTGGTCATGATGTAATCGCGACTTCTCTTACAACTATGATGACAGGCACGAATATTACAGCACCATATTGGGTTACTTTTGCTGAACTTGCTTTTATTGTATTAGGTGGAGTAATTGTAGCAGGTGTAGTTTTAGTACTGCCATGGTTTTTTAGTTTGATTACTGCAGCAATTGTTGTGGGAACTTATTTCGGCAGTGCGTATCTTTTCAATCATTATGGTTATTTAATTGACTGGTCTTATCCTGCACTTTCCATTTTCTTTATCTGGTCTATCTCAGCTTTCATGCGTTTTATGGAAGAGTTTAAGAAAAGGCAAGAGATTAAAAAACAGTTTGAACATTACCTTGCTCCGGCGATGGTAAAGAAACTGCAAAAGAATCCAGGTCTTTTACAATTAGGCGGCGACACACGCGAACTTACTCTATTGTTCTGTGATATTCGTGGATTTACACCTATTAGTGAACAATATAAGACGAATCCACAAGGATTAACGCAACTTATCAACCGTTTTTTAACTCCCATGACGACTATTATTATGGAAAATGACGGTACAATTGATAAATATATGGGAGACTGCATTATGGCGTTCTGGAACGCGCCACTTGATGTAGAGAATCAAAGAAGAAAATCCATTCTCTCTTCTCATCTGATGATGGAAAAACTAAACGAATTGAACAAAGAACTAGAGAAAGAGAATCTACTTCCCATTAATATTGGTATTGGTTTGAATACTGGTGATGTTGTTGTTGGCAACATGGGTAGTAATCAAAGATTTGACTATAGTTGTTTGGGAGATGCAGTAAACTTAGCAGCTCGATTAGAAGGGCAATCTAAAGGATATGGAGTTAAGATTGTAATCGGCGAAGAAACTGCAAGAGATATGCATAAAGATTTTCTAGTCGTAGAATTAGATAAGATTGCAGTAAAAGGAAAAACAGAGGGAGTAACAATTTATACGTCTTTGGGTTTATTGAATAAAAAGTCTTATGAGATGGAATTGAAACAACATCAGAACTTCTTAGATTTTTATAGAAATCAAGATTGGGAGATGGCTGAACAATGGGCAAATACTATGAAGACTGAATTCGATGAAGAATTAAAATTATACTATGAGATTATGATATCCCGTATTCAAGAACTTAAACTTCAAGAATTACCAGAAGATTGGGATGGAGTTTTTGTTGCAACAACAAAGTAGGAAATATGATTAATAAATTACTCATAGCATTCGGGTTATTCCTGTTTGCCACTTCAAGCGCAAACGCGCAAGTCTCATTTTGTGCTACAAAAGAACAAGTACAAAACTTCTTCAATCAAAGAAAGTTTGAAAAAACAATTTCAGCTTTTGATACAAATACACTTCAACCAGTTTATATATATGAAGAAAGAGTTTCAAAAACTTGGTTTTTTCTAATAATACCTGAAAACCAACCTGAAGCGCATTGCGTTCTCGGCGCAAACACAGAACTTGAATATACTGATGGAGTAGTTTTAGGAAAATCTTATAATGGAACGATGTTAATTATACAGCACAAACCTAATGGTGATTGGATTTTATGGAGCGTAGAAAACGGTGAAAAAATCTATGTAACAAAAGGAACTAACTTTAAAGTTCTAGAAGGGAAATAATGGAATTTATTTTTTGTTCTATTTTATGTATTAATGCTTTTTTTAATTGGAATGTTAATGAGAATGATAATTGGAATCTAGGTAGATTTATTCATTCTGGTGCACCAGAATATGAAGAGTCTATATTTAGATTCCAACCTTTTTTAAATGAATCCCTCAACAAAACAGTTGATATTCAAAAAACTCAAAACGATAAAAATGGATGTTCAAAAGTTCTGATTACCGTCCGCAATATTTGGACGAAAAAAGAAACTCCACAACGCGCGCAGCATTGGAGCGATGACAAATATTTTGAATCAAAATCACTAGGCGTTATTGTTTGTAAAACTAAGTCGGTTTAGTCGCCTTCGCGTGGAACAATAGAACCATTGCCAAAAAGCGCAACTGCATAATAAGCAGAGTAGATTTTCCATTTTGGAACAGATGGTTCTGCATCAAGCATAGCCATTAGAAATACTTTGTCCGCTGCTTTCTTTGCTTTCTTAATGACTTCTTTGTCTTCAGCAAATCCAGATTGTTTGTTGGTAGGATAAAGGGCTTTGCGATACTGACGAATTCTCTTATATAGAAGGTCATGAATAATCGCAGCACGAGCTACGTCCCAAGGTGCAATTAATGCCCAACATGCTCTAGGTACAGATGCTAAGTCTGTTTCGAATCCTACATCACATGTTACTGTAAGTTCTTTTACCCTTATGCCAACTGCTCCAAGAGAAGAAACATCCATATACTGATTGGTGTAACTCAGAGGTTTTTCTAGAATCCACTTTCTAGGTGGATTGTATTGTGCTGATACTTTGCCGTTGTACTTTCCCATATTTTTCTCCTAATTTAATATGGCGTATATTTAAAATGTTCTAACTCCTCAGCGTAATTCCTTTGAATGCATTTAATATATTCATCAGTATATTCAGTGAATTTTTTAGCTTTTGGTGGTGTTACATTAATATTTGGTAGAGGGTTAAAATTATTTGCTAAACGTTGAATTTGTTGAAACTCTTCATTCAAATTTTCATAATTTATGATGATATCAACATTTTTACTATATTCTATTTGATCTATTCCAGCATATACTCTAGATTCTCTTATTCTATCAGTAAAATATACAATACCTTTTTTCCAATGTTCAATCCAAAGTTTTTCTCTTTCTATACCTTCTTGTGTAATTTGACTTTTTAATGCTACGTTTGGTAAAAACCAATTCATAAAATTATAATAACTTCTTAATCTATCATATGTATTTCTAACAACCGTGAAACTCGTATCGACTTTAAATCTAACTATGCTATCAAAATAATCTAATTGATCATGATGTATATAATAATACGAAAGCCCAGTGCTATTCATACTTCGGTTCCTGTATCTATCACACCAAACCTTAACACTCGACCCCGCAGTTTTTGGTATATGAACAAAGGCGAAACTCATTATTTCTCCGCTGCTTTTTTCTTTGTATATGCTTCTTTACCATAAAAAGCAGCAACGATAGCAGCAACTGATACAAAGTATGTAGCAGCCATATCACCTAAAATATCACCTGCTTTATCTAGACCAATCAATATTGCTAAAACTACAGCAAATGGATATAACAACATTCCACCTAACGCAAACCAAGCCATATTACGTTGGGCGTCTTCTTTCTTATCTTCATTCTCTATTTGAATTCTCTCATGTTCTAAATGCATGATATTTTCAGCTTGATGCATTTCTTCATCCGTTACAATACCATCTCCATCAGCATCATACTTTTCATATGTACTATTTTCCTGGAGTTTCTTCTGCCTTGCCATCTTCGTCTCCTTCGTAGTATTCTTTATATTTCATCAATATATGTCGATTCAATATAATATACTTGCGAACTTGAGCAAAATTTATAACAAGTTCTTCATATCCTTCATCAGTAAGTCCAAATAAAACAACGTCGGTGTTGTTCTTTTCAAGTTCATCAAATATTTCTTGGTAGTTCTCTCTTGTAATAACTATCCACTTGCTTGGAGTCATAGACAAAGGAGCAGGTTCCTCTAAGTTAAGAGGTGTTCTTTTCACTTCCTTCGTAAATATCTCCAAACGCTTTATGCTACTGCAACCGCTAATTACCGTAATCGACAAAATTAGGATTAGCAATGTCAGGGCATTCGGGATTCGATTCAGATTTCTTAGTTGCATTGTTTTCTTTCTCAGTCAAAGGAGAACCCATCGCAATTTCCATGCAGCGTAAAGCATTCACTGTTCCTTTATTTATTGCGCGTTCCATTAACTTTGGTTTTTGTTGCGCCAAATTACCAATGTCTCTCTTTTCTCCACTCGCGTTGACCTTATTAAATCTGTCACGCAAGTCTTCAATAGAAGCATTCAGTCTATTGTTTAACTCATTTTGTTCACGCATTGCATCACGAATAGAATTAATATCATTAATCTGTTGTTCAATAACTGCCTGTTGTGTGTTTACAGCTTCTTCAAGTTTTACATTATTTGCTTCACTAATCGCTAAATCAGAACGGAGTTTTTGTACATAAAGAATACCTCCACCCGCGCTCGCGAGGACAATTAATATCATCGCTAATTTAATAGAACTAAACATTATGCAATCAATCCTGTTTTGTAGACAGTCTTACCATTTTCTTTCATTGCCGTAAGTGATTGTTTTCTATTATCTTTTTTCTTATATGATACATGAACCCAACCTGAATCAGGAATCCCAGGTGTATAAAATTCAAGTATCAATTGATCAAAGTCCAAATTGTCTTCAATCCATTTAGCAATATCGTAATTAGCAACGCCAGGAACTTCAATATCTACTGCTTCACCCTTACAATGCTGAGACTTAGAAGAACCTCCCACAGCTTCATTTAGAGCAGGTCCACGATATCCTGAATTGATAACAGTTGGTCCAAACTCGTCACGGACTTTTTGTACTACGTTTTCGAACAGAGACTTTGCTGATTCTAAATGTTCTTCATTTGGAGTATTATCAATGTCGAGACGAAGAGCGGTTTGTGATTTTATAAACTCAGTCAGTGTGAAATTTTTCGACAAATTCATATTAATCCTCAATCCATGTTAAACCAATATTTGCTCGGTTAATGTTTGCTGCTGATTTGGCGGTAACAACAATTTCATTATTTGGTGGTATGACAATACGCAAATCTTCAAGAACAATGTTGTCTGACGTATTATCAGAAATAACTGAAGTAAACAAAGGAACTAATCCAGTAGTCGTAACTGTTGTTTCTGTAGTACTATATGAAGCAGCTCCATCTTCGCCTCTAGCAACCCAACTTAGATTTGCTGCAGTAACAGGATTATACCATATTGTCATAATCAATGGCGCACCACCAGCGGAAGTGCCACCAATTGCTAATCTTTTGAGAATAATTTCTCTTGTATTAATTTTTTCCTTATGTATGACGTTATTTCTTAATCCCAAAATAGTCCATTCGTTTGTACCACCAGACATACCAGCGGTTCTTGTATTATCAACAGCATCTGGTAAATCAGTTGCAGAAATGATACCTTCAATAGCGCCCATCATGGATGCGCCCTCAACTGTTATTGCAGAGTTTTGACCTCCCAAACTTGCTGCAACATAACCTAATTTTAACGATGGATTGTCAATATAAACATCATCATTTATACCAGAGTTGTGTTGATGATGGAAGAAAATCATGTCACCGTTTACAGGATTTTCCATAGCGTATCTCAGTTCACCAGAACCTAACCAACGGAAATTGATTTGATACACATTTAATTTTTGCGGATTAATTGTAATACCGCTTGGACCATTACCATCCAACGTGTCAATATTGAAACTTGTCTGAGGCGTCCAAACAGCATTTGTTGCTACGCCGCTTTGAATTGCTGAATTAGTTGTCGAAATTGTTGCAGTACTTGTCATAGAATAAGTACCATTCTTGGCACCCAAAGACTTGGAAAGAAAACAAATCTTTGTAGTATCATATTCTATAATCCAAGCACCGGCAAAGTCGTTGTCTGCTTCTAGACCCACAGCAAGAGACGCAATTCTATCGCCAAGCGTTGATCCTGATACTGTAATAACTGGAGGCGAGCCATCTGAATTCAGAGTAACAGTAACATCGCCAGCATTAAGAGTTGTAATTAAAAACCTGTGAATATGTGCTTTACCACCATTTTCTAACAATACACCAAATGATTCACCATCATATCCTATCTGTATTGCTTGTTCTTGAGCAAAGAAACCTGCTCTTTGTGTGTATCCTGCAGTACCAGCAGAGAACTTAGCAGTAAATCGAGTAAGAGCACCTTGTCCTGGACGATAACGAACTGCACGTCTTGAACGGATAACACCATAACTACCGATACTAGCGCCACCATCAGTAGCAACTTGCATTGATGTGTTTGTGGTTGTAGCAGTACCGGCACTACCAGTAAATGTTCCAGTAAAAGTTTCAAATTTATTGGGGTCTAACCCATACAAACCATCCAATTGAATAACTGGTGTGATGGGTATTGATACTAGCTCGCCGAATGCTGAACGATGTGTTGCGCCTTCGTTTAGAATATTACCATACTGATCGGCTTGCATAAAAACTTCATGCAAAGTCGTGTCTTGAGACTGCCCTCCAATTGCTCGATATGTTTGTGTAGTTTTATTCCACTGAGCCATTACTTATCCTGCTTTTTGGCAGCCTCTTTAGCGATTCTTTTTAGAAAAGCAACTCCGTTAATATAACGACCTTTCTTCTTACGGTCACCCTTTTCACCAACGCGATATGGTTGTTTTGCCCAGTGAACTGGATCACTCCCTGTTCCCGCAACTGCTGCTCCAGTTACATTCGCGATTTCTTCTTGTAATGATTGAAAGTTCTTCTGAGAGTTTTTCTTTAAAAAATCCATGTTCTCATTAATCTCTTTAAGTACAGCATCTTCATCCGCGAATGTTTCATCATCGAATGAGAACTTGCCTTTGTTATGTTCTTTGAGTAAAAAGAGCGCAGCAGCGAATGTCGCAATCTTACTTCCAAGACCTACCTTTGTCATCAATTTTTTTAGATTGCGTATAAATCTTTGATAGTAAGAGTCTGCTGCCTTTTCTTCTTTGGTTTTTGCTTTGAGTTTTACACCTTTCTCATCGCGAAGTTTATTGCCCTTCTTATCGATAAGACCAAGGCGAAATGCATCTGTTTGTTCAAATGGAGTTGCTAAGTCCTTTATGATTCGATATAGGACATAGATGTCTATGAGTTTTGAACCTGAACCTGGCGTAGCCATTAGATACTCCGTAATTTGTCAATTATATATTGATTTGATACTATATCACTATCTTTTAATACTATACTGTTAAACCCAATGGGATAAAACTTATCTGGCCAATAGTTCAAATAGATTAAAAATGGTTTTAAATACTCTAGATATTCGTAAAGACGGAAAGTGAGTATTCGCGTACAGGCTTGTGGTTCAAAAACATTATACAATATAATAATGTGATTGAGAATTAACCTGTGCTTTAACTCCTTTCCGCCTTTATATTTACGAAATAATCTTTTGATATACTTGATTCTGTTTAAGTCTTCATCAAATTCAAGAGAATCTGCTCCTGGATTATCATAAAACTTTGCAGTAAATAACAAAAAATTAGAATCATCAAGTGTATCAAACATTACCAAGTACTAATCGCTACTCTCTTCCAAGTGTTTGTTGCTGTGCAAACATAAATGTAATCTGAATCCCATGCAATCTGACCAGTAGTACCCGTGTCGCTTGCGCTGGACGGAGTCTTCGTAGTAGAAATACGAATAGTATCACCGGTATTCGTGAGAACACCGTTGACTGTAGTATTCGCTGCACTGAGAACACCAGTTGTTGTAACATTCGCAGTAAGATTTCCAAACAAGTTAAGTAAAGAAATCTGCTTGCTAACTGGTGTACCAGTAGGATCATCAATGATGAGCAACAAATCTTCACTAGCAGAGTTAGTCAGACTAGTGAGTTGTGTTACCTTTTTATCAGCCATTATACTATCCTATTATGCTACGGTTACTGATCCAGCAGTATTTGAAACAGCCCCAGTAATTACGAGGTTTGCGGTTTCGCCACCAACGTTGAGTGATACTAGACCAGCTGCAACTTCGGTAATTGACTGAGCGGCAACCTTTTGAGAACCCGTTGATACTGGAGTTCCTTTGAATACAATAGTATTATTTGCGTTGATAATACCATTAGTGGTATTTGCATCAAATGTTGCACCTGCAAAACTAAGAGTTAACTTGGCATCGTCGACTGTATTAAACCATACTGGTTCATTAAATACTACGTTGATATCCATTACTACAGCTGTTGAATATTCGCCATCTGATTTTGTATTTGCACCATAATAAACCTGAGCGACATCAGGAAAACCAAGATACGCAGCAGACTCATAACCATCAGCGCCGCCTGGATGTGCAGCAACTAGAACTTCGTCAATCTGACGACCTGCACGATTACCTGTTCCATTTGTGCGACGAACCCAACCTTTATTGGTTGCAATTACGTTACGTTTTGATTTAAGCGTATCTGCTTCTGAAAATGGCTGATTACCAGCAAGTAAACCAGCGACAGTATTAGCACCAGCTACGTCTGTAAAACTTTCTTTTCTAAAATCCCAAGTTGACATTTATTTGTTCCTTTCTCTTTTCGGAATATTCCTACTCGGCATAATATAGAATTCGATTTGTTAAAATTGCTTGAGAGCGATTGCTTTCATGCGTGCTTTCTTTGGATCTATTTCACCTTCTTTATCAGCAGCAAATGCTCTGAGATTTTCTGGTGATTTAGAAATATATTGTATCGCTAGTTGTTTATTTTTCCCCATGCGAATACTGTCAATTTTCTTTGTTACTTTATCTGCTACTGACTGACTTACCTTTAAAGTCTTGCCATTAGCAAATAAGATATCATTCTGTCCACGTAAACTACGAACCTTACGAAGTTGTATCTGAATTGGTTCCATCTCAACAGCAGAAGAACCATCTGCGCGAGGTCTACCTCTACCCATCTTTGGTCCACCACTTGGTTTCTTGGCAGCAGCGGCGGCTTGTTTCTCTTTCTTCTTTGCGAGTGCAGCTTGTGCGTACTTGGAAACTCCTCTTGATTTACCAAATCCAAACTTTGCTTCTGAAATGTGTTCCTTAAAGGATTTCATGAATCGTTTCCTCTGATAACTCAAAACCTTCTCTCATTGCCATCTTTGTAGCTGTGGCGTACATGACATCCTTGGCTCGGTCGCCATACTTCTTCTGAAAGTCTGGCATCTTCTTCTTCATTGACTTGACGATTTCTTCGCGCTTCTTCATCTGAGCAGGAGACATTTCTTTTTCTGAAACCATTGAAACGTCTTTCATTGAAGGGTCAGTGTCAATCTCGTCTTTCTTGCCCTTCTTTTTCTTGCCGTTATCATTATCGTTATCATCATCTTCGTCTTCGTCTTCTTTGACTGACTTCTTGTGAGTATGAGCCTCGGCAAGTGTAACTTCAAGAATATCAATAGAAACCTTTTCCTCAATGCCATGATCAAACATGACGTCATACCATTCGATGTTACCCTCTTCATCAGGATCAGCATGCATTGTAGGAATACAAATACCTTCACCCCATGATTCGTGAACTACGTTCTTGGCACAGAGATGTTGAGTATTTGCTGGATTCTCTTCGCTTTTACCTTCTTTATCAAGTTCAACTTCTTCTTTCGTTGCCTTTGAAACCGCTTGGCGGCGCTTGTGAAGATACTCATCAGAAGAATCAACATCGCCGTCATTGTCGATGTCTTTGTCCTTACGATCCTTATGCTTACCCTTGAGAGCCTTTGGATTCACTGGATCCATAGCTTCATTATTCGGTTTCCCAGAAAGAACAGCACGAACTGAATCTACAAGACTGTCTGAAATTCCTAATCTTTTATTGTTCATTTTCTACCCCGTGGTATTTGTGTTTTTATTATTTATAATTCTTCAACGATGCGTATCTTTAAATCAGTGATTTCTTTTTCTGGAGACTTCAATAATCTATGAAAATGATAGTCTTTAACATAAAAAGTCTGTCCTGGTGATAATTCGAAGGGTAATTCATTATCATTCTGAAACAACCAACCATTACCTTCTAAAACTTCAATCTTTCTTCTTTTATAATCCTGATGCCAAACTAAATCTTCTTCATTCACGTCTTTACGAAAAGTTCTCAATATTACGTTATTCTTTTTCTTTTGACTATACGGTTTAGCGTTTTCTTTTCGAATGTGTTTATATAAATTACCAAAATTATCACCAGATTTCATCATAATTTCATTCTCCTTTTATAATTTCCATCATTGCACTTGATTGGTTTTCTTCACAAGTATTACATCTACAATGTTGACAAATTATAGTTTGCCCCAAATGAGTTCCTCTCCAATCGTAACTTTCTTTTACTTTTGCGACACCGCAATGGCATTCTCCGCCACAGTTTTTACAGGTTTCCATTTAGTTTCTCTCTATTTTTTAGATGACCTTCTTGAATATCATCTTTTGATTGACCGAAATATGGTACAGCCATAAAATCTCTAATCATCATATCATTGATAATGTTTTCACGATCCTCTTTTACATCGTAAACACGAAACTTACCAAGAATGCGACCAAACTTTCCTGTCGCGTCATATTCTTCTGTTATGAGTGTTTGCATAGAACCCTTTGGTAAAAGGTTACTTAGATACTCTTTACTCATCAAACCATACTTTTTTTCTTCCTTATCTCTGGTGCGAGATTCGGGAGTATCTATTCCGTGAAGTCTGACTCTTTGTTTTTTCAAAATAATATCAAAACCCAAGTCAATGTCGATATCAACAGTATCACCGTCTATGACTTTTACTATTTTACACCTATACTCAAACATTACCAAAATGCTCCTGGATTATCAACTTGCATACCGAGTGATGCAGCATAACGGGGAAGTCTACAAGCCCAATATGAAGCTGAAGTCTTATCGTTTCGCGTGTCACATTGATGACGAGACGCAAATGACTTACGTGCTCCCACATCATTAATCTTCGCTTTCAAACCAGTAGTATCACCAAAAGTAACCTTCTTTACATTACCTGTTGATGGATCCTTTACATATACATAAAACTTCTTGGGACCACCGCGTTTTGGTTTATTGAGTTCAACGTCTTTCTCTTCTTCGACAAGAGGGCAATCAAGAGGAACATCTTCGCCTTCATAGAAGTCAAACTCACCGATATCCGTTTCTAGAATCTGACGATTCATCTCATTGACTTCGATTTCGCCAAGAGCGAGCATGTCTCTTGCTTCACGAAAGAATTCAAAATACTTATCAGAAAGTGGACGATAAATGTTCTCAGAAAAAGAAATGTCATGCTTCTCCATAAACTCAATCGCTTCGCAGATTTCGCCTGGAGTATCTTGCTTATACTTCTTTACAACTTTCTTCGTTCCCTCCTCACCAGCACCGCCAGCTTCCATCACTGATGGATGGTAAGCAAAACCACCCTGGACTTTATGTTCTTCGAACTCAGTAGCAAACATGGTATCTGAAATACCAGCAGTAAAACCTTCTGAAAGCATATTCTCAAACTTCTTATCTACTGACTCTGTAGCACGATTCTTCTTGTTCACGTCGCGCATGCGCGCACGGTCAAGTATGTCATCGTGTTTACGCTTGTCCGCTTCCTTCTCTCTCCGTATTCTTTCTTTTGCTGCTTGTTCAGCACCTTGTTCTGTAATTCTTTTATAACCCATTTTTTCATAACGACCTACTTCATGCGAAGGGACATTCATAGTAGTCATAGAGCCTGACTTCTTCATCTTTACGAAATGACTCGTAGTAGGTTTACTGGGAAGAACAGATTTCATTCCTACAGATTGTCTACGTTGATCCCATCTTCTAATCTTCTCATATGGAGACATGGCTTCAGTCTGATCTATTTTAGAATCAATCTTATCTCTTAACTTTGATGGAAGTTCTTTATAGTGATAAAGTTTTTGACTATCTTTGGTGTGTTCTTTTCCAGTCCAAATCCCACCCTCATAATTGTGTTGGTCACCTTTCCACTCTTGTCCGTTTTCTAAATAATGACCTTCACTTTTCCAACTATGAGTCTTTGCTTCTTCAACTTCTTCACCGCGAAGATCGCTATCTGCTGTATGATAGGTCTTGCCTTTTGTGATGTATGAGTTAACACGGGCATATGCCCACTGTTGTGGTGTTGTTCCTGGGCGATGACCTGACTTCCATGCTGCCATACCACGATCATATACTTTCTTCAAGGTTGAATATGAAATGCCAGACTTCTCTGCCTTTTTCTTAAGACCTTCAAGAGCCTTCTCTTCTATATATTGCTCTGCCATAAAGTTATTGAAAGCAATATCAACATCTTCGTCATACAATGCCTGATATTTCTTGGTATACTGTGATGGCTTTGTTTTAGCATTCGCATCACCAGGAGCTGGTTTATAGTTTGCTGGATTACTATCGTCTCTGTCAGCAAACTTCTTAAAATGACGATCACGAGCAATCTTTGTTGACTTCTTTAATCCAGAATGATATTTGGCAGGTTGTGTTCCTTCGCGATCCTTAATATCCGGATCTTGTGCTTCGCCTACCTCATCTGCCTGTGACATGCGACGTAACTTGTCACGCATCTTAGCAAACATAGATGGATCATCTTGCGTAGCATCAAGTAAACGATTGAGCAACTTAAGAATGAATGGACGCAGTTTTGGATTTGATAGAGTCTTTGATCCGCCTTTAAGAGCACGAATCACAAGCATACGCTCAGTTGGATCCCGAAATGCTTGACGCAACATCGCAGTGAGTTTTGCGTTTGCGCCCTCATCATCTTCTTCAAAAATAATCTCTACAGGATATGCGTTTTGTTCAACGATGAAATTCTCAAACTGGTTGTCTAGACTTTCCTTTTTAGGTCCACTACGAGCACTCTTGAGTCTTTCCATCTCCGCTTTACGAATTTTTGGCATCAATCTCTTAGAAATCTTACCAATCATTGCCATCTTCTTAGCGATAATGCGATCAACTGAAATCTTTGCTGAAGGAGAAAGTGATGCATAGTTCGCGCCTTGTTTGCCAGCAAATCTCTTGCGGAGAAGTTTGATTGCTGCTTTTCTTGACCTTCTTTCAAGTCTTTTAGGATCAGCCATTCTTCTTTTCATTATCTCACGACGTCTCTTGATCTTTGGTTGCAAACGTCTCATTCTACGACCGATAGCAAATCTCTGCTGAACTGTAAGAGGTGCTCTTTCATTTAATTCTAAAAATTCATCAAATTCTTCATCTAGAGTTTCGTCCTCGTCTAATGATTCGAGATTTGTCATCTGTAAGAATGTCTCAAGTTCCTTATCAGTAAATTCAAAATCCTCGTCATCGTAATCAATTTCTTCGGTGATACCCATGACTTTTCTAATCCTATTGTATAGTGTTTGTTTATCCCTTTTTGATAGACCTGCTGGTAATCCGCTATCAAACTTATCTCTGTCGCCTGACTGAGCAAGTGCACGGAGTTTTGATGCGGACATTCCTGAAACCTCATCTGAGTCAGGATCACGGTCACCAGCTGATACAACCTCAATTTTATTGAAACTAAAGTCTTTACCATTGTATTTGTTGAGAAGAGTTTTGAACTCCGAGATACGATCAGAACCAACAACGAGTACAACTTCAGTGTGACCCATTGATTGCAATTCTTTCATTGCTTCGATAATCGTTCTAGAGTTTGATTTAGTGACGCTTGATCCAAATGCTTTACGAGCAACGCGAATCTTCGTATTATAATCAAGTGGATTCTTTTTAGCATCAGAAGTATGCGTAAGAAAAACGTGAGGCATAGCCCCACGTTTTTTCGCTTCTGCCTTAACTTTGTCTACCAGTTTTTGGTGACCGATAGTGGGAGGATTCATGCGCCCCCACGTGATGACTGTTTTACTCATTTTTCTCCTCAGGTTTTGCGTACACTAACTGGGAGTAGTTAGTTTTTATTATTTATAAACAAACTACTTTTGCCATCCCTTAATAATCTCGGGTGAGAAATTTGCCTTACTGAACTCAAGACGATCAACCAACTTCACTGCACCACCCTTTAACTTATCTATGGCAACGAAACCTTCCTGTCTCGTAACCTGAAACCCCTTCGATGTTCTCAATAAGGTATCAATCTCTTGAGTCTTATTGAACTGATTGATAACCATACCTTTCGCATCAATCAGCGTCTTCATCAAATCAAACATTGCAATCAATTGTGGTTTATTCAAAGCGATTTTGTTTGTCAATGTATCGCGTTTCTCTTTCCACTTTTCCTTTCCAGCATCCGATTTCTTCTTTTCTATCTCTTTTCCAAACCAATCATTGAGATATAGCACCAACTCTTTCGCCATTGTATTGCTTTTTGGAAAGTTAGAATCACCGCGAATGTAAGTGTTAATGAACGTCATTACCTTCTGACGCAGTTCTTCATCACTTGTAATCGCGCGAAATGCTTCTCCGTCAACTGAACGAAACAACTTACCTGCATTACTGAGAAGTTTATCAAACTTTTTTGATTCGGACGCACTGAAAAGAGCCTTACCTGAAACGTCGCGA